>Ga0335085_10001076_pt1 | contig 63676 bp, 72 predicted proteins | sample Lox_Sample_45_FD_206712 | JGI IMG/M metagenome (GOLD analysis project Ga0335085, IMG submission 206712) | Soil microbial communities from Loxahatchee National Wildlife Refuge, Florida, United States - Lox_Sample_4.5 | ecosystem: Environmental > Terrestrial > Soil > Wetlands | place: USA... | reverse complement strand
CCAACCCGACAAGCAAGCGGCAGGGCATTCTCGAGACCACCCACCGGCACCCGACACCGTACGAGCACACCAACTCGCGCTCGCACGACCATCATCATTCAGGGCAATCTGTGCGGGATGGAGCCACCGGCGTGACCCGATTGCTTGCACCGAAAGGGACTCGGACCGAGGAGTTTCTGCTCCGCCCGATCGTTGCCAGTGACGCCGCGCTGGACTACGAGGCGGTGATGGAGAGCAGAGAATTCCTGCTCCGATGGGAGCAGACCGGCTGGCCAGAAGACGACTTCACCATTGAAGCGAATCGCGCAGACGTGGCCCGGATGGTACAGCGTCACCGCAAGGCCGAGTCCTTCACCTACACGGTCATGAACCCAGCCGAGACTCAATGTCTCGGTTGCGTATACGTGGTCCCATCGGATGCACGCCTTTTCACCAAAGCGCAGATCGTCGCAGTCGATGATGACCGGTGGTCGAACTTCGAGGCCGTAATCCACTTCTGGATTCGGACGTCCCGGATCGCCGATCAGCTGGATCGCCGACTGCTCGACACGCTCGGCCGATGGCTCGAGCACGATTGGGGTCTTGAGCGCTGCCTCCTCGTGTCCAGCGAGCAATGTAAACAGCAACTCGCGCTAATTCAGAGCACCGATCGTCGCCTCAGATTTCAGCTCCAGTACCCCGACAGGACCGGCAAGGAACTCGCATACGCGTAAGACCCCCTAGCAACGCCATAACTGCCGATCGGTTCTCGCCGAGACGACGCGGGATCGGGCAATGTGTGTGGCGTAACTCCTCGCCTGTTTGCGTACCTCAGCTACCGCGATGCTCCGGGCGCGTTGCGGTGGTTGACCGAACTCGCTTCGACACCGTCCGACGACAAGATGACGACGCGGGCAGGGTCGTTCACGCGGAGGTTCGGCTCGGAGACGTGGTGCTCATGTTGTCGAGCTATGACGCCGACTACGAGGTACCACGGCTCGTGGGCCGGTCGACTGGGCGTGGCCTTATCTTTTCGTCGAGGATGTCGACGACGTGTACAACAAGGCGCTGGCGGGGGGCGCGACGAGCGTGTTTCCGCCTGAGGGGACGGAATGGGGAACGCGGCGAGCACGCGTCCTCGATCTGGAGGGCGGCGAATGCAGCTTCGGTTCGTACGAACCTGGCGCGGAGTGGTGAGCGGCGGCACGCTAGATTGGCCCGGTCGAGGCGCCTGACGTAAGTGCGCGACGGGCTCCGGCGCGAGACGCCGTGACGCAGCGTGTGGAAGAGAGCCTATTGACCACAAGGGTGTGGGCTGGAGCGTCACGGACGGTCTAGAAAGCGGCGCGCCGAGCACCAGGGGGGACGATCGCCGCCGCGTCTACGAATCCGTCTACGAATGATCGCGAGTCGTGACTCCGCGTGCATTCGCATCGCATCGCGCTTCATCGCTGTGACCAGGAACAATGCGATACGGCGCGACAAGCTGCAACCAGGTGCAACGGCTTCGCACCAATGCGGGACAAGGGGTCCTGGGTTCAAATCCCGGCAGCCCGACCACGAAAGCCCAGGGTCGTACGGTTCGAGTGCCCACTGCGGTCTGCGGTTTCTCGGGCTGCTCTCTGTGATGCCGGACGGCTCGTCTTCGCCGCGGACTCGGCGATACCACCGCTAGGCGAACCTCGACGTCATCTCGTCCCACCGGGCGCGATGAATCCACGTCGGGTCGTCTTCGGTGTTACGCGTTCGACCGAGGCATGATGCGGACATGGCGCCGAGGGGATCGGGGCGGGTGCGGGCTGCAACCGCGGTTGCGCTGACCTGCGTCGCGCTAGCCGGGTGTGGCAGTTCGACGATGCGCGTCGGGCCGACTCCGCCATCGCTGTCTCCGACCACGGCCATCACTGCATCGGCCCGGGCTCACCGAATCGTGGAACTACAGCGGCAGCTCGGGGTCGACATGCACTACTCATTGTCGTCGCTGGAGTCCCAACTCGCGAGCACTTCGGTCTCCGAGTCGTGTCGTCGCGTCAACGACGACCAGTTTCACCGAGATGAGATCGCAGTCAGCGATGCAGAGCGTCGTGAGTCGGTCGACCATTGGACGCGGGTCGAGGCGGGCTGGATCGCGGGAGCCTGTCCCGAGGAGCTCCACGCCTTCTTTACGTCGCTCGATCGACTCGGTTATCGAGGGGTCGCGGATCGCGTTTCCGCGGACCTTGCTCAGCTTGGCATCGCCGATTAGTCGCGCTTGGTAACGCCCTCAGCGTCGATCGCCGACCGTTCACGGATCGGGCATCATTTCCCATATGCGCTCTGGTGTCGCGCTCGCGCTTTGCGCCTTGCTCCTCGAAGCCTGTGGGAGCGCCGCGGGCGTCCCCGGGCCACCGACGACCGCCAATACGACGTCCATTACGCAGCCCTCACCGTGGTGTGTTCCCATGTCGCGGGATCAAGCCGTCGCCGGTGTCATGCGCTTGTCTTCGTTGGCGGGCGACACGACCGAGGGAAAGCTCATCAACGGGCCGGAGCTTCACACCCTCACGCCCAAAGTCATGTTGTACGGCGGTCAATACGACTCGTCGTCGCTCTACTGGGCGGTCGAGGTCAGGACCCCGGATGGCCGGCCGACGATCCAGGCGGGCATGGACGACGACAAGACCGCGTGGGCGATCTACCTGGTACCAGCGCGTCCTCGCGCGAATGGCGGCGGCGCGGGCGTATACGCCGGGCCCGGACAGACCTCCGCCGCGTTCGACGCCTTGCCGGACCACGCGGACGAGTGCCCGTCCTGACTCGCATCGACATGTCATTGCCCACCAGTAGTTGCCCGCGCCTAGAACAGATAGAAGCTGCTTCCGCTGAAGATGAGCACGAGTCCGATCACGACGATCGTCGACGCAATCAGTCCGAGGGCGCCCATCAACATGAAGTAACCGACCTTCCAGAAGGGCCAGCGTCGATGAGGCTTCGCCATGCGGATGGAGTGATCTCGCTTCAGGCTCTGGACAGCATGAGACCGCTCGTCGGTACACCGGTTCCCGCGGTGACGAGCGCGTGTTCGACGTCCGCGACCTGGTTGCACGCCGTGCCGCGAATCTGGCGCACGACTTCGGTGATGCCGTTCATGCCGTGGATGTACGCCTCGCCGAGCAGTCCGCCGCTCGTGTTGATGGGGAGTTCACCGCCGACGCAGAGGCGCTCGATCGTCGCCCAATCCTTGGCCTCGCCGGGCTTGCAGAAGCCGAGTTCCTCGAGTTGCATGAGCACGAACGGCGTGAAGTGGTCGTACAGGAACGCGGTCGAGATGTCGGCCGGCGTCAGGTCCGACATCTCCCAGAGCCGACGGCCCACTACCCCCATTTCGGGCAGTCCCGTGAGGTCGTCGCGGTAGTAGCTCGTCATCATCTCGCTGTCGAACGTCGCACCTTGGGCGGCGCCGGTGATGACCGCCGGCGGTTGGGCGAGATCGCGAGCTCGCTCGGTCGACGTCACGAGGATCGCGACGCCGCCGTCGCTCTCCTGGCAGCAGTCGAGCAAACGAAGCACCGGCTCGATGATCCACCGCGACGCCTGGTGCTCCTCGAGGGTTATCGGCCGTTCGTAGAACCACGCGGCGGGGTTGGTCGCGGCGTGAGCGCGATCGACCACGGCGATCTTGCCGAAGTCGGCATTGGTCGCGCCGTAGGTCTCCATGTAGCGCCGGGCGTGCAGCGCTACCCACGCGGCCGGCGTCATCAAGCCGTACGGCCCATACCACGACAACCACAAAGGCATCGTCGTGACCCCGCTCATCGTGCCGAAGCGGTTGCCCGATCGCTCGTTGAACGCGCGATAACACACGACGTTTTCGGCAACACCCGTCGCGACCGCCATCGCAGCTTGCATGACGACCGCAGCCGACGCTCCACCGCCGTAGGGCACACGCGTGAACATCGAGATCTCGCGCATGCCCAAGCTGCGCGCGAGCTCCATCTCCTCGCTCGTATCCATCGTGAACGTGACGAGACCGTCGACGTCGGCGGGATCCAACGCCGCGTCGACGATCGCCGCGAGGACCGCTTCGCACGCGAGTTGCAGCTCGGTGCGGCCCGATTCCTTGGAGAACTCGGTCTGGCCGATGCCCGCGATCGCGGCCCTGCCTGCCAACGGGTGCGCGGTCATGACGCCGGCACGCTCAACCGGGCTGTGCCGCCGACGTGCTCACCTAGGTCGTTCATTGCTCGCAGCGTGACGTCGAAGATCGCGACGTCGCCGTCGCGTGTCACGTCGGTGACTTCGCCGGTGTAGATGAGGGTGTGGCCCGGATGCACCGGCACGCCGAGCCGGATCGCGAGACGGTGGATCATCGCGTCGGGCCCGGCCCAGTCGGTGAGGAAGCGGCTGCAGTACGCCGTGTCGGTCAGGATGTTCATAAAGATGTCGGGCGCGCCCTGCTGGTTCGCATAGTCGCGGTCGTGGTGCACCGGCATGAAGTCTCTCGACGCGATCGCGCCCGCGACCACGCGCGTCGGCGTGACCTCGATCGCCATCGGAGGAATCGCGTCGCCGACCTGCACCGTCTCCCAATCGATCGTCGCCGTCATCGCTGCGCCACCGGAGTGAACACGGGGAGCACCACTTCGCCGTCGAATTCGTCGAACCGCACGGCGACGGGCATCCCGATCCGCGCTTCGTCGGGCGCGACGTCGACCAGATTGCTGACCAGTCGCGTTCCCTCCTCGAGTTCGATCAAGGCCACGATGTAGTCGTCGTCGAAGAAAGGGAACTGCGGATGCCGGGGCATCACGAAGCTGTAGACGGTGCCCCGGCCCGACGACTCGAGCGTGTCCCACGCGAGGCTGTGGCAGTGCGGGCACATCGGCCGAGGCGGATGTCGCAACGCGCCGCACGTCGCGCAACGCTGGATCAGCAAGCGCCCGTCCTTGACGCCGTCCCAGAAGAATTGGGTGTCGCCGGTCATCGACGGCGCGAGACGCATGCTCATGCGAGCAGTCCTCCGGGTTTGAACTTCAAGATGCGAAACGTCTGCCGTCCGACGACCTCGCCGTCCTGGTCGGTATACGTGGTGACCCACGTGATGAAGTGGCCGGAACCGATGCGCGTCTGCTTCTCGGGCGACACCGCGTCGAGCACCGTCGTCGCCGACACGACGTCGCCCAACCGCAGATAGCGGAGGATCTCGAACTCGGAGTTCGACGCGAGCGTGCCGACGAAGCCGGCTTCGTCGAGCACGTTGATGATCGTGGCCCGTCCGCCTTCGACCGGCGACCCACCTCGCTCGGCCATGCCGGTGATCTTGGGTGTCGCCATCGTCCAGGTTTGGAGCATCAGCGGCGGCGCAACGATGTGACCGAAGCGCGATCGGGCCGCCGCTTCGGGATCGGTGTAGACCGGGTTGGCGTCTTCGAACGCCGCCGCCCAGTGCCGGATCATCGGCTGGTTGACCGGGTCAGGCGCAAGCGTCGGCCCACCGTCGCTCACAGGCTGCCCGACCAGCGCCTGGAGCCGGTCCTCGAATGTCGTGTCGGCCATGTCCTCGCGATGCTCCTCCCACGGCGGTTCGGGGATGATGTCTCGTCGGATGTCGTTGATGCCAACGAGGAACCGCGCGGGATCGGCGCCAGCATGTCATCGAGAATCTCCGACGCGGCGAGCATCACGATCGCGCCCACGTTTCCCGCCTCCGCGTCGGTTCCCTGCTGCCGACCCTCAGTCCCTCGGATACTGCGTTCCGGCAACGCTCGCTGTCCAGGTTGCCACTTTGGTGCCCGTCGGAATCGGGTACCGCGCGGAGACACCGCACCGGCGTCGAGTCGATCAGCGGAGCATCCGCTCATCCCGGTGAAGTGGTTCGCTCGACGGTGGTGCTATCCGGGACCGGACGAGCGGCGCCAGCGCCGCGCGTGCTCGATGCGGCTCGCGGGCCGGTGCCGTTCACGTTCGAAGCGGGTCACAGCGACAGAGGCAGCGGCGACGACGAGCACGACGGCGATCACGACGAACATGAGCGCGACCGCGTCGCCGCGGTACCCACCGCCCTCGCAATGGAAACGGACCGTACGGTTCGCCTTCTCAGGTGCGAGGTTTCCCGGAAACGGCCCGAGCCTCACCGTTGCTTCGAGCAGGAGCAGCGCGCGCAGCCGCCGTACCGAATGAATCCGAACCACATGGCCGTTCGAACGCCCGCTTCGTCGGTCGCGGCCTTTCGTGGTCGGATTGGTTGCAGCTTCGCGACTGTGAGGGTGCGGCCTACAAGTGACGTGAGCGCCAGAGGATGGCGGCAAGGATGGTCGTGACGCACGACACGATCAGACCTGCGACCCAACCGGCCGCGTCGGCCGCGATCGCGATGGCACCGACCGCAGTCCCGATCGCAACGACGCCAGCGGTCGCGATCAGTCGCGCGAGGGCCGACTCGAACGGCCGGCGCTCCGGCTGCTCGGGCAGGAAGCCGTCGACCGCGGTGGTCCCCGAGTCGTCCGTCTGATCGCTACTCATCCGCGACCACCTGTGTTGCGCCGGCTAAGAGTGCGTCGCGGCTTGTTCGGCCTGCTCGAACATTTTCGCGCGACGATCGAGCTCCTCGGTGGAGGTGTCGTGCATGAGCGAGGGATGTTCCTCGCGCTCCTCCTGTTGCGCGTGCGCGCGCACGTCACGTTTCAACTCCGTGAACGCTTGCTCGAATTCGTCCGAGTCCACGTCCATGCTCGCGAGCCGTTGCAGGGCTTGAGAAGCGGTGTCCTCTTCATCGACGAGCTCGTCGACGGTGACGCCGTTTCCTTCTTGTTTGGCCAGCGGGTGGACAACCTGTTCCTCCGCGGTCTCGTGTGCCTTCATCTTCGTCGCGAGTCGCTCGAACGCGGCCCGTCGGGCATCACCCGACGCTGCTTCGACGCGATCGAGCATCTGTTCGATCTCGCGATGATCCTTCTGTACCGACGCGACGACACCGCTCGTTTGACCGTTGCTCACGACAGTCCTCTCAATCCTGGTGGCTGCGTTGTTCGGCTTCGCGGGCCGACGCGACCGCGCGCGCCTTTTCGGCTTCGGCTTCCTTGCGGGAGACGTCGCGCTGGGCTGTCGCCTTGTCCTGCTGGGCTCGGCCTTCTTTGCGCATGTCTTCGTCGCCGGAGATCGCGCCCGCGGCTTCCTTAACCTTTCCCTTCACTCCTTCGACGACGCCCTTGGCGCCGGACTCCGGACCGGTGTCCTTGTCCACCATCAGATGCTCCTCATCTCGTTGCCCGCGCCGCGGTTGGTACGCGATGCATCCCCGCCCACCGCGAACGGCAAACGCCGAGCATGCGTCGCGTTCACCTTCGAGTCGAGAGAACGAGCGACCGCGACGTCGTGTTTGCCTTCAATGCGGAGTGGGTAACGCACCCGACCGGTCCCACTGCGCGGCCCATTGAGGCTGCGGCAAGGGACGCTGGGTCTGCAACGATGGGGGTGGTCACGTCCGCGGGCTCTCACTCCATGGACCGGACGGCACTCATCCCGGCCCCGCAGCGGACTCGGTACGTGCTGGCCGGGGCCGTTGCGCGGCCGCAAGCGCGTCGTGGTCGCGGTTGTTCGACCCGCGCGCTTTCTGTTGTCGCGTCGATTCCCCGAGGGGAGCGGTCAGTCTTCGTCGCGGAGGAACCGGTCGAGCACGCCGGCGCGCTCCAGCTCAGCAAGCAGCGTCGGCGTAGGCTCTTCCAGCACGACCTGTACGCCGCGTTGACGCGCGTTGCGCGTCAACCAGGTCAGCAATCCGATGAGCGGTTGGTCGACATGCTGGACCGCGCTGCAGTCCACACCGAGGTGGCCCGTCGCGTGCTGGACGACCTCGCTTGCCTTCATCGTGAACGCGATACGCCCATCGAAGTCGAGCTGGTTTTCGAGGACGAGGCGATCACGCGTGTCCGGCGAACGAGTGGTCATGGGGCCGGATCCAAGATCGGGGAAAGACGGTCACAGTGCCCAGGTTTTTCCTAGCGCACTCGCATCCGCTTGGCAAGCGGTCCGGACAATCGCTCGATCCGGCGTTCGCCGGGTACCCATAGCGGCGGAGCCGTTCGCAACTTGCCGTCGACCACGGGATCGTCGGTAACCGGCAGTCAGGAAGCGGCCGCCGTGTCGACCATGCAACTCTTGTTGCCAACCGTGATGACGAGTCCCGGTGAGGCGCGTCGCGCGTGTCGCGCCTTCGCCCGCCGGAACCACGTCCGTCAGGTCGACACGCTGCTCCTCGTGTTGAGCGAGCTCGTCACGAATGCGATCGTTCACGGCGTAGCTCCGATTGCGATCCGGATCGATTGCAAAGGCGAGTCGGTGAGGATCGAGGTGTCGGACGCGCTCGCGAATCCGGCGTCGGTTGCACCGCGGCGCATCTCGCTGGAGGGAACCGGCGGGATGGGTCTGCGCATTATCGACGCCGTGTCCGCGGACTGGGGCGTCAGCCTCTTACCCGACGGCGGCGGCAAGATGGTCTGGGTCGAGCTGTCGAGCGCGTAGATCGACGCGGTCCGCACGTGACGCGCGCCGAATACAGCTGAATGCGTGAGACGGGATGTTCGCGGGTAGATAAGCGAGATCACGCGCAAGAGATGACTGTGAACACGGAGGTAAGGCCTGATGGTGGTTCTTGGCGTCATCTTGTTGATTCTCGGATTCCTCTTCGCCGTCCCGGTCCTGTGGACCATAGGAATCATTCTGGCGATCGTCGGCGTCATCTTCTGGATCGCCGAAGCCATCGGCGCGTCGTGGGGCCATCGCTGGTACTGACGCGCAGCTCGTGTTCCGTCCTCGACGAATGAACCTGCGAAAGGAGTGATCTGTGGTTCTCGCCGTAATCCTGATCTTGCTCGCGCTGGTGCTCGGTGGGTTCGGACTGATCGTAAAGGGCCTTCTATGGCTGCTCGTGCTCGCCGGAATCCTGTTCATCGCCGGTGCCCTCTTCGGTTTCGTCGGCCGCGCCGGCCGTAGGGCGACCTGATGGCGTCGCGTCATTCCCACGAAGTCTCCACCGTCGAGGTCGTCATCGAGATCCCGCAGGGTTCGCGCAACAAGTTCGAATGGGACGAGAAGCTGAGTGTTATCCGCCTCGACCGACGCATTCCGGGCGCGGTCTCGTTCCCGACGCACTACGGGTTCGTCCCGCGCACTCTCGCACCCGACGGCGATCCGATCGACGCACTCGTGCTTGCAGAACCGCCTCTCTATCCCGGCGTCTGGTTGACAGCCCGACCGATCGGAGTCGGCTGGCTGGCCGATGACGGCATTCTCGAACCCAAGATCCTCTGCGTCCCGCAGAACGATCCGGGCGCGGCGTCCATTCGCAAGCTGGACGATCTTCCGCCGCTCGTGCTGCGGGAGATCGAGCAGTTCTTCGACGTGTACAAGCTCCTCGAACCTGGCAAGCACACGCGTTTCGCTCGCTGGGGCGGTCGCAAGGAGGCCGCCGGGGCGATCGAAAAGGCACGCGAGGCCGCACATGACGCGCAACCGAGTGTGGAGGTCATCACAATGAGCGAGAAAGTCAGAGACGTTATGTCGACGGATGTCATCGTTTGCGACGGCACGACCAGCGTTGCCGACGTCGCGCGCATCATGCGCGACGGGCATGTCGGCGATGTCCTCGTCAGTTCCGACGGGAAGCTGCGCGGCATCGCGACCGACCGGGACATCGTGGTTCGTTGCGTCGCGGAGCGCGGCAACGTCGAGCAGTCCGGCATCGGTGACCTGTTGACCGAGGATCCCGTGATGGTCGAGCCCGAAACGACCCTCGAGGACGCGATGAAGCAGATGGTCGACCACTCGATCCGTCGGCTGCCCGTGGTCGAGGACGGCAGGCTCGTCGGGGTCGTGTCGCTCGGTGATCTCGCGCAAGACGTCGACGATCGGTCGGCGCTCGGGAGCATCAGCGCGGCGCGACCGAACAGTTGAGCCGAAGCACGCCCGAAGGATCGCCATGAAACTGGGAGTCGGCTTCTCGTCCGAGGAGCTCGGACCGAACGAGATCGTCCGTCACGCCGCCCGGGCCGAAGAGGCCGGCTTCACGACGGGTTGGGTCAGTGACCATTTCCATCCCTGGCTGGACGTGCAGGGGGAGTCGCCGTTCGTGTGGGCAGTTCTCGGCGGCATCGCGAACGCCACCGAACGCATGCGGTTCGGAACGGGGGTCACCTGCCCGATCATGCGATTGCACCCTGCGCTGGTGGCGCAGGCCGCAGCGACGGCGCAGTGCATGTTCGACGGCCGCTTCTGGCTCGGCCTCGGCTCCGGCGAAGCGCTCAACGAGCACATCACAGGTTCGAAGTGGCCCGAGGCGCCGGTACGTCTCGACATGCTGCGCGAGGCGATCGAGGTCATTCGCAAGTTGTGGCAGGGGAACGAGGTGAGCCACTACGGCCGGTACTTCACCGTCGAGAACGCACGCCTGTACACGCTGCCGGACGAGACGACGCCGATCTTCGTGTCCGCATTCGGCACGGCATCGGTGGAGGTCGCCGCGCACTGCGGTGATGGGCTCGTGAGCACGAAGCCGGACGCGAATTTGCTCGCGGAGTTCGCGCATCTCGGCGGCGCCGGGCCGCGGCTCGCCCAGGTGAAGGTTGTGTGGGCGAACAGTGTCGCCCGCGCCGAGGAGCTCGCGTACGCGTTATGGCCGACATCGGGCCTCGAAGGCGAGCTCAGCCAGGAACTGCCGACGCCTGCGCACTTCCGACAGGCGGTCGCGCCGCTGCACCGCGAAGACATCGTCTCCAGGTTTCCGTGCGGGCCGGACCCGCAGGAACACATCGCCGCGATCGAGAAATTCCGAGACGCGGGCTACGACGAGGTGTACGTCACGCAGGTCGGCGAAGAGCAGGACGGGTTCCTGGGCTTCTACGAACGTGAGGTCCTGCCGCACTTCGATGAGGCGAAGCTCGCATCCGCGAGCTGACCGGTTAGGAACGGAGGACGGTCGTGGCCAAGAAGATCGCAGCGGAAGCGCTCGTCGAACGGCTCGTCGCGTGGGGAGTCGACACGGTGTTCGGGCTCCCCGGCGACGGCATCAACGGGATCATGGAAGGGCTGCGCCGACACCAGGACCGGATCCGCTTCGTCTTGGTGCACCACGAGGAAGCCGCCGCGTTCATGGCGACCGGCTACGCGAAGAGCACGGGCCGGCTCGGTGTCTGTCTCGCGACCTCGGGTCCCGGCGGCATCCATCTCCTCAACGGGCTCTACGACGCCAAGCTGGACCACGCACCTGTCCTCGCGCTCACGGGCATGCAGGAGACGCAGCTTCTCGGCACCGGATACCAGCAGGAAGTCCACCTCGAGAAGCTGTTCATGGACGTCGCCGAATACGACGTCATGGTGCACGTCCCGGCTCAGGTTTCGACGCTTGTCGACATTGCGATACGAACCGCGCTGTCACGTCGCACGGTCTCGCACATCACGATCCCGAACGACGTACAGGTCGCGCCCGCCGACGAGAACCCGTTCGGCGATGTCACGCCGGCGCACCGCCCCGTCACCGCGCCGGTCTGGCTCTCGGCGAAGACGGTGCCGTACGACGCCGATCTGCGGCACGCGGCCGACGTTCTGAACGCGGGCGCGAAGGTCGTGTTGCTCGCCGGCGTCGGCGCGCTCGACGCCCGAGCCGAGGTGATCGAGGCGGCCGAACTCCTCGGCAGTCCGATCGTAAAGACGTTGCCCGGCAAAGCGGCGGTCCCCGATGACCACCCACTGACGACCGGAGGCATCGGCCTGCTCGGCACCCGGCCGTCCGAGGATGCGATGGAGGCAGCCGACACCCTCTTCATGGTCGGCACGAACTTCCCGTACACCAAGCACCTGCCCGGACCGTCCCAGGTGCGTACCGTCCAGATCGAGCGGGATCCGATCCGCGCCGGGAGCCGGATGCCGACCGAAGTGCCGCTCGTCGGCGACGCGGGCGCCACACTGCGTGCGCTGATTCCCTGGCTCGAGCGCAAGCAGGACCGGAGCTTTCTGGAGTCGGCGCAGGCGGGCATGCAGGATTGGCGGGCGAAGATGACCGCACTCGAGGACGCGTCGCGCGATCCGATCTCTCCGCAGTTCCTCGTCGGCATGATCGATCGTCACGCGGCCGACGACGCGATCCTCTGTTGCGACTCAGGCACGATCGCGACGTGGGCCGCTCGCCACTTCGACATCCGCGGCGGCCGTCAGTTCTACCTCTCCGGCAACCTCGCAACGATGGCGCCCGGCTTGCCCTACAGCATCGCGATGCAGTGCGCGTTTCCCGGCCGCCAGTGCATCGCGTTCGTCGGTGACGGCGGGTTCGCCATGCTGATGGCGGAGTTCCTCACTGCCATCCGGCACGAGCTCCCGGTCAAGGTGTTCGTCAACAACAACGCCGAGTACGGACAGATTCTCTGGGAACAGATGGTGCTCGGCTTCCCCGAGTACGGCGTGCGTCACCGCGGTACAGCGAACTTCGCCGCGTTCGCCAACTCGAACGGTGCGACAGGACTGCGCGTCGAACACGGAGACGAGGTCGAAGCGGCGGTGAAAGAGGCGCTCGAACACCGCGGACCCGTTCTCGTCGACGTGTTGACGAATCCGGACGAACCGCCGCTGCCGCCGAAGGTCACCCGCGAACAAGCGGTCAAGTTTGCCGAATCGTTCCTGCGTGGCCAGCCGCACAAGGCGTCGATCGCGTCGACGATCTTCAGGGACAAGATCACGGAGTTGCGTTCGTGAACGCCGCTGCTCCGCCCGCAGCCGAAGCGTACGAAGTCATCGAGCAACTCGTGCGCAACATCGAGCACGGACGATTCGAGCGCACACTTGCAGGCGTGACGGCGATCGGCGCTCTCGTGACCGGCGCCGAGATCTTCCTTGAGCACGACCGTGCGAGTTTCGGCAACAAGATGATGTGGCTGCCGGTCGCGGTGTCGCCGTTCGTGGCGCTTGCGGGCGCGGGTGGCGTGGCAAGCCGCGGGATCGCCAAGCGTGTCCTTCCGTTCGTCTCGGCAGTCGCGGTGGCGAACGGGTTGCAGGGCACGTACCTGCATTTGCGAGGCATCGGCCAGCGACCCGGCGGTTGGCGCTACGCGCGCTACAACGCCGAGATGGGCCCGCCCATGTTCGCGCCGCTCCTGTTTTCGCTCGTCGGTGGCATGGGCCTGGTCGCGTCGATCCTGCGCCGGGAGCGCTGAACACCCGTGGTCTCGCCGGGAGGCGTCGAACGGTTTCCCGGGTTCGACGTCATGAGCGAGAGCGGTTCGTGGGACGAGGTGACGCGGGAGTTGGTCTTTCGCCGCGTTCGCGACGTGCCGCAGATCGAGTTCTTCACGCCTGCCGAGGAACGAGCCGCGCGGGCGCTCTTCGACGTGTTGCTCGCCCAGGACGGTGAACCTCGGGTTCCCGTCACGGAGTTCGTCGACGCGCGTCTGGCCGCGTGTGACGGCGACGGCTACCGGTACGAGGAGATGCCCGAAGACGGCCGCGCCTGGCGGCTCACGCTCGCCGCGCTCGACGAGGAGGCGACGACGCGCCGGGGCCGCGCTTTCGCCGCCCTCGCCCGCGAGCAGCAACGGGCCCTCATCCAGTCAGTTCGGGACGAGCGCGGACCGTGGTACGGGGTGCCCGCGCCGCGGGTGTTCGATCTCTGGATCCGGTACGCGTGCGCCGCCTTCTACTCGCATCCGTGGTCGTGGAACGAGATCGGCTTCGGCGGGCCCGCATACCCGCGGGGCTACTCCAACCTCGGGTTCGACCGGCGCGAGCACTGGGAAGTGGAAGGGATCGCGCTCGACCCCCAGGCAGGGCGCCGCGGCGCGAGCGCGCAGGTCGAGTGATGGTGCGCGGAGTTCGCGCCCGAAATGCGTCCGCCTGGCTGCTCCCCAACGACGGGACGCGGACGAATCACGCGCTACGGCGCGACATGCGCCACTTCGCGGACGACGACGAGGTCGATATCGCCATCGTCGGTTGCGGGGCGGGCGGCGGTGTTCTCGCCCAGCGGCTCGCGCGCCGGGGCTGGCGGGTCGTCGCTTTCGACGCCGGGCCCTTCTGGGACCCGGATCGCGATTGGGTCAGCGACGAGCGCGGTGCGCACGACCTCTACTGGAACGAGCCGCGCGTCATCACCGGGAAGAACCCCGTCGGGCTCGGTGCCAACAACTCCGGCCGAGGGGTCGGTGGTTCGATGGTTCACTTCGCCGGGTACGCGCCGCGGTTTCATCCGTCCGATTTCCACACGGATTCGCTCGACGGTGTCGGCCAGGACTGGCCCATCGCGTACCGAGACCTCCGGCGCTACTACGAGGACATCGAGCACGAGCTCCCGGTCGCCGGCGAGCCGTGGCCGTGGGGCGATCCGCATCGCTACCCGCATTCCGCGCACCCGATCTCGGGGAACGGCCTCGCGCTGCAGCTCGGATGCCGGCGCAGCGGTATCGACGTGCGGGTCGGCCCGGTGGCGATCGCCAACGGCCGTATGGGCAACCGTCCGCATTGCATCTACCGCGGTTTCTGCCTCCAAGGATGCAAGGTCAACGCCAAAGCGTCACCGTTGATCACTCACGTTCCCGACGCGCTCGCCAACGGCGCCGAGATCCGGGCTGACAGCATGGTCAGCCGCATCCTCGTCGATCAGCACCGGCGGGCGACCGGCGTCGCATACTTCCGCGACGGGGTCGAACGCCGGCAGCGTGCTCGCGTCGTCGCGGTCGCCGGGTACTCGATCGAATCGCCTCGGTTGCTCCTGAACTCCGCGTGTCGCGAGTTCCCGGACGGCATCGGCAACGACTTCGACCTCGTCGGCCGGTACGTGATGGTGCAGGGCGCACCCCAGACCGCCGGGCGCTACGAGAAGGAGATCCGCGCGTACAAGGCGCCGCCTCCCGAGGTCTCGACCGAAGCGTTCTACGAAACCGATCCGACGAAGGACTACAAGCGCGGGTTTGCCGTTCAGTGCGTCTCGCCGCTACCGATCGCGTTTGCCGAGCACGTTGTCGCGCAGGGTCATTGGGGCGAGTCGCTGCGGGAGTACATGCGCGACTACGTCCACTGGGCGACGTTCGGCGCGCTGTGCGAGTTCCTTCCGCTGCCCGAGAATCGCGTGACGCTGGCCGAGGAGTGCGACCGGAACGGATTGCCGGTAGCGCGGTTCTCGTATTCGCAGTGCGAGAACGACCGCCGGCTGATCGCAGCCGCAACCGCGGTCATGGAGACGATCCACGGCGCGGCCGGAGCGGAAGAGACGATGACGATCAAACGGTACGCCCACCTGGTCGGCGGCTGCCGAATGGCTGTGAACGAACGGGAAGGCGTGGTGGACCGCGACCTCCGGAGCTTCGCGGTTCCCAACCTCTACGTCACCGACGGCAGCGTGCTGCCGACGCAGGGGAGTGCCAACCCGGCCCTCACGATCATGGCGGTGGCGGCGCGTGCCGCCGAACAGATGTGCAACGCATCGCATTAGCGCGTTCGCGTTTCGTCGTTTCGGCGACAGGACTTTGGGTACGGCAGTCGCATGCAGCCAGGGGTGGCCGTGGTAACGGGCGCTTCGGCAGGGGTCGGTCGTGCCACCACGCGGGCGCTCGCCCGTTCGGGCTTCGACGTCGCGGTGCTGGCGCGAGGCATTGCCGGCCTGCGCGCCGCCGCGTCCGACGTCGAGCTGACCGGTCGGCGAGCGCTCGCGATACCCACTGACGTCTCCGAGTACGCGCAGGTTGCGGACGCAGCGGAGCAGGTCGAAGCAGAGCTCGGCCCCATCGACGTATGGGTCAACAACGCGATGACGACGGTGTTCGCATGGTTCACCGACGTTCAGCCCGACGAGTTCGCGCGCACGACCGCGGTGACCTATCTCGGCCAGGTGTACGGCACGATGGTCGCGCTGGAGCACATGCAGCCCCGCGACCGCGGCCGCATCGTGAACGTCGGTTCCGCGCTCGCGTTCGCGGGGTTGCCGTTGCAATCGGCGTACTGCGGCGCCAAGTTCGCATGCCGCGGCTTCACCCAGGCCGTGCGCGCGGAGTTGCTGGCCCGGCACAGCAACATCACGATCTCGCTGGTCCACCTGCCCGCGGTCAACACGCCGCAGTTCGAGTGGTGCCTGTCCCGAATGGAACGGGAGCCGATGCCGGTCCCGCCCGTCTACCAGCCCGAAGTCGTGGCGGAAAAGATCGTCGCGGCCGCGCTTACGGGCCGGCGCTCGAAGGTCGTCGGCGGGTGGAACCGAGCGGTCGTGGCAGCCGGGCGGCTGGCGCCGTCCGTTGCCGCGCAATTCGCCGCGCGTACCGGTATCGACTCGCAACAGACCGACGAGCCGCGCCGACGCGACCGGCGCGCCGACCTGTGTGACCCGGTCGATGTCGAATCCGACTACGGCGCCCGGGGAAGATTCGACGAACGGGCCCAGGGCATGCGCGACGTGGCCTGGCTGCGAACGCTGCCTCGCACCGGGATCACGCTCGCGCGCAGCATCGGCGCGGCGGCTCGAGAGGCCGTGACGCGTGACTCGGCGGCAACCGCGGGGCGATGAGCCGCGTCGCCGAGCATCTGCCGGTCGCCCCGGATGTCGCGGTGGAGCAGATCGACGTCTCGGTCTTCACCGTGCCGACCGAGAAACCCGAGTCGGATGCGACGCTGGCGTGGGACGCGACGACGGCGATCGTGGTGGAGGCGCGCGGCGGGGGACGAGTCGGTCTCGGATACACCTACGGCGAGCCCGCGACCGCTGCCTTCATCCGACGAATGCTCGCGGACGTCGTGCGCGGCCGCGACGTCATGGCCGTCGGCGCCTCGTGGTCGGCGATGGTCGAAGCGGTGCGCAACGCGGGCCGGCCGGGCGCGGTGTCGATGGCGATCGCCGCGGTCGACACCGCACTCTGGGACCTGAAGGCGCGCGTGCTCGACGTGTCGCTCGCCCGTCTACTCGGCGCGGTTCGCACGAGTGTGCCGGTGTACGGAAGCGGCGGGTTCACTTCGATGACCGACGCGGAACTCGTCGAACAACTGTCGGGGTGGACGGCGGAGGGGATCCCACGCGTCAAGATGAAGGTCGGAACCGGTTGGGGTCGCGCGCCCCGGCGCGACCTCGAGCGCGCGGCCCGGGTTCGCGATGCGCTGCCGGTGGACTGCGATCTGTTCGTCGACGCCAACGGGGGGTACACGGCCAAGCAGAGTGCGCGGCTGGGAGTGCATTTCACCGAGATCGGGGTGACGTGGTTCGAGGAACCGGTCTCCTCCGACCATCTCGAGGAGCTCACACTCCTGCGCGAACTGCTCGACATCGACATCGCGGCGGGCGAATACGGCTACGACCTCGCATACTTCGGCCGCATGTGCGGCGCCCGCGCGGTCGACGTGGTCCAGGCCGACGTCACCCGCTGCGGCGGCATCACCGAATGGCTGCGGATCGCCGCACTCGCCGCCGCGCACGGTTTGCAGATCTCGGGTCACTGCGCGCCCGCGCTGCACGCACACGTCGCGGCCGCGGTCCCCAACCTCGCCCACGTCGAATACTTCGCCGATCACGTCCGGGTCGAGAACATGCTCTTCGACGGATCGCTGTTCCCGGTTGCCGGCGATTTGCAACTCCGGGCCGACGGCGCGGGCAACGGGCTCATCCTGCGGATCCCTGACTGCGAACGCTACCGGGTCACGGCGTGACGCTCACGCGTGTGCGGCGCGGCTCGAAGCGGGCGCTGCCCTACGCGCTCCTCGTCACCGCAGGTCTGGTCGCGCTCACACGCGCGGGAACGCACGCGTCGGCGGCGAATGGTCCGGCCGAGCCGACGACCGTCACCCCGGCGGCAGCAAAGCAGACGTATCTACGCGACTGCGCCACGTGTCACGGTTCCGACGCGCGGGGCACGAGTGTCGCACCGTCGCTCCAGGGCGTCGGTCGGGCGGCGGTGAACTTCTGGGTGTCGACCGGACGCATGCCTCTCGTTCGGAACGGTCGCCCCCCGAGATCTCCGCAGGGTCAGGCGCCGCCCGGTCAGTATGTCGCCGATCCGACCGCGCAGGTCCGCCGGAACCCGCCGTCGTACCCGCCGGCGATGATCGCCGCGCTCGTCGACTACGTCGCAAGTATCGCGCCCGGAGGTCCGGACATCCCGAGTGTCGATATCAACAACGCCGACCTGGCTGCGGGCGGGGAGATCTACCGGCTCCAGTGCGCGGCGTGTCACGCGTGGTCGGGAGTCGGCGGTGCGCTTTACCAGCGCGCTGCGCCCAGCCTCGGTCCGGCGACGCCGACGCAGATCGCGGAAGCGGTGCGTATCGGTCCCGGCCAGATGCCGAAGTTCGGTAGCTCGGCGGTGCCGCCGACGCAGCTGGACGACCTCGTCGGATACGTGCGCTATCTCGACCGGCCGCAGAACCGCGGCGGCGCGCCGCTGTGGTACGTCGGTCCGGTCGCGGAGGGTGCGGTGGCAATCGTGTTCGGCCTCGGACTTCTTCTGCTGCTCATTCGCTGGATCGGAACGCGGGGATGACCGCGGCGCCGGGGACGCGGGCGGGCCGGGGCGAGCCGCGGGGCGACGAGCGCCGTGACATCGTCGCCATCTGCGCCGCCTTCAGCGTGACGATCCTTGCCGCGGTCGGTCTGGGCGTCGTCTACTGGCGCGGCGGTCAGCCGCAGCTCGAAGGCGGGCTGCTTGCCGTCGCGTCCTTCGGCATCGCGGTGGGGCTGATCACGTGGTCGCACCGGCTCATGCCCAACGAGGAGGTGCACGAGCCGCGAGACGACCCGGGGGACACGCGGCGGGCGCGCGAGCAATTCGATGCCGATCTCGACCGCGGTGGAGTCCTTACGCGCCGAGCTGTGCTTCGCCGCTTCCTTGTCGGCGCCGTCTTGGCGGTCGGGGCCGCGCTCGTGCTGCCACTGCGTTCGTTCGGTCCTCGTCCGAGCGACGCCGTCCTCGATTCGAGCCCGTGGCGCGCGGGCTCGCGACTGGTGACCGAGGACGGCACGGTGGTCCGGGCCGCGAGTGTGCCGCTCGGGGGTCTGGTCACGGTCTTTCCCGAAGGTGCGATCGACTCGGAGACCGGCCAGGCCGTGTTGATGCGAGTGGAGTCGAACCTCCTGCAGCCGGTCCCCGGCCGCGAGTCGTGGACGCCGCAGGGGCTCGTCGCGTACTCGAAGGTCTGCACGCACGCGGGGTGCCCGGTCGGCCTGTACGAGGCGTCGTCGCACCAGTTGTTGTGTCCGTGCCATCAGTCGACGTTCGACGTCCTCGACGGCGCCCAGCCGGTTTTCGGTCCGGCCGCGGTGCCGCTGCCCCAGCTTCCGCTCGCGATCAATGGCAGCGGTGAGCTCTACGCGGCGGGCGGGTTCAGCTCGGCCCCGGGACCGTCGTTCTGGGACCGGCCGCAGTGAGGACGCTGCGCACATCCGCGACGATCGCGGCGACCGTGGCGGGCGCCGCTGTCCTCTCCGGCTGTCACGGCGCCTCACCGTCGATGCTCGACGCGCACGGCTCCGAGGCCCAACGTATCGCCGGGATCTGGTGGTTGATGTTCGGGCTCGGCGCCGCGGTCTACGCGTTCGTTGCCGGCCTCGTGGTGTGGGCGGTGCTGCGGCGCCGCACCACCGAAAACGAGAGCCGTCTGAACGACAACAGCTGGATCATCTGGGGTGGCGTAGTGATGCCGGTCATCATCCTCGCGGTGCTCGCGGTCGTGACCGTGCAAGCCACGTCGCAGCTGCGCAAGCCCGAGAAGGACGCGCTCCAGGTGCAGGTCGACGGGAAGCGCTGGTGGTGGAAGGTCTCGTATCCCGGCACGCCGATCGTCACCGCCAACGAGATCCGACTGCCCGCGGGGCGGCCGGTGGAGATCGGTCTCGACTCCGACAACGTGATCCACAGCTTCTGGGTGCCGCAGCTCGCGGGGAAGGTCGACGTCATACCGGGCCAGCACAACGTCCTGCGTTTCACGCCCAAGACGCCGGGCAAGTATCTCGGCGAATGCGCGGAGTTCTGCGGCATCGAGCACGCGCGCATGGACTTCATCGTGATCGTCCAGGCCGACACCGACTTCGAACGTTGGATCACCGCGCATGAGCCGGTCCCGTCCGCGCCGGACGGGGAGGACGCGACCGAGGGCGAGGCCGCGTTCATGCGTGAGGCCTGCGCCGGTTGTCACACGATCCGCGGGACGCCTGCGCAGGGAACCGTCGGTCCCGACCTGACGGACTTCGGCGAGCGGTCGTCGATCGGTGCGCACACGATCGAGAACACGCCGTCGAACCTCGCCAAGTGGATGGTCGACGCCCAGAGCTTCAAGCCCGGCGCGCTGATGCCGCCGCTCGAACTGAGTGATCGCGATGTGTCGAACATCGTGTCGTATCTCGAGGGGCTGAAGTAGTGGCCGTCGTCGAAGAGAGGCCCGGCGGCGAAGCCGAGACGCTCGAACGCCTCGAGCACCGGTGGCTCGATTCGCCCGGCATTCCCGGCTTCCTCACGACGGTCGACCACAAGCGCATCGGACTCCGTTACATCTACACGTCGTTCGTCTTCTTCTTCATCGCGGGCCTCGCCGCATTGTTGATGCGCGACCAGCTCGCGTCGTCGAACAACAACATCCTCGCGCCCGAGACGTACAACCAGCTGTTCACGATGCACGGCACGACGATGATCTTCCTGTTCAACACGCCCGTGCTCGCCGGGTTCGGCAACTACCTCATCCCGTTGCAGATCGGGAGCCGCGACATGGCCTTCCCACGTCTGAACGCGTTCAGCTACTGGGTCTTCCTGTTCGCCGGTCTGCTGCTCTACGCAAGTGTCGTGGTCGGCCATCCGCCCGACGGCGGTTGGTTCGCGTACGTGCCTTTGACCGGCAAGGCGTACTCGCCCGGCATCAACATCGACTTCTGGGGTCTCGCGATCGTGTTCGTCGGCATCTCCACGACGGCGGGCGCGATCAACTTCATCGTCACGATCTTCAAGTTCCGCGCGCCCGGCATGACGTTCAACCGGATGCCGCTGTTCGTGTGGTCGATGCTCGTGTTCTCGTTCATGGTGATCTTCGCCGTGCCGGCGATCACGCTCGCGACTGCTCTTCTCGAGCTCGACCGACTCTTCGGCACCGCGTTCTACACGCCGACTGCCGGCGGCAGCGCGCTCCTGTACCAGCACCTCTTTTGGTTCTGGGGCCACCCCGAGGTGTACATCCTCTTCGTGCCCGCCATGGGCATGGTGTCGATGATGGTCTCGGTGTTCTCGCGCCGCGCGCTCGCGGGATACGTGTGGATCGTCACCTCGCTCGTAGCAATCGGATTCATCAGCTTCGGCGTGTGGGTCCACCACATGTTCGCCACGGGTCTGCCGCCGCTCGCGCTCGCGTTCTTCTCCGCCGTCAGCCTGCTCATCACTGTCCCGAGTGGCGTCCAGTTCTTCGCATGGATCATCACGATGTGGAAGGGAACGGTCGAGCTCACCGTTCCGATGCTGTTCACGCTCGGCTTCTTCTTCATCTTCCTGCTCGGTGGGATCACCGGGGTCATGGTGTCGATCCTGCCGTTCGACTGGGCGGTGACCGACAGCTACTTCATCGTCGCCCACCTCCACTACGTGCTGAACGGGGCAGTCGTGTTCCCGATCTTCGGCGCCATCTACTACTGGATGCCGAAGATGACCGGTCGCATGCTGAGTGAGCGGCTCGGGAAGCTCAGCTTCTGGGTCATGTTCATCGGGTTCAACCTGACGTTCTTCCCGATGCACATCCTCGGCATCCTCGGGATGCCGAGACGCGTGTGGACCTACCCGAGCGGTCTGGGTTGGGACTCCCTCAATCTGATCGTCAGCCTCGGTTCGGTGGTGTTCGGGCTCGGGACGGGCATCACGTTGCTCAACTGGGCACTGAGCATGCGGCGCGGGCGCCGGGCCCCGGCCGATCCGTGGGCGGCCGACAGTCTCGAGTGGTCGGTCTCGTCGCCGCCGCCCGAATACAACTTCGCGCGCATCCCGGTGGTGGACGGGCGTCATCCCTTGTGGGAGGGAGGCGCGCCGTCGGCGGTCCCCTCACTCGCCGCGGTGGACGGCGAGGCCGAAATGTCGGTGCAGTCGCTCGCGATCGAAGGCGCGTTCGCGAAGACGTCGACCGTGACGAGCGGGCGCGACACCCGACCCGAGGACGTCCTCGACATCCCCGAGCCGACCGTCGTCCCGCTTGTGCTCGCGCTCGGCCTCGCCGTCTTCTTCGCGGGTCTGTTGATCGATGCGGCCGTCGTCGGCGTCGCCGGCGTCGTGCTCGCGGTGGGCGCGTTGTTGCGCTGGGTCTGGCGCAGCGACATGGAGCCGGTGTGAGGCCGCGATGACGACGTTCGATCCTGCCGTCCCGACCGCGCCGCTGATCACGCCCACGACGAAGCGCGCGTACTCGTCGGCGTGGTGGGGGATGGTGTCCCTGATCACGACCGAGTCGATGATCTTCGTGATCCTGCTCGGGGGCTACTTCTTCCTACGTGCGTCGACCGCGAACTGGCCACCGCCCGGCACCGCGGCACCCGAGCTCCGGCTCTCCATCCCGTTCAGCATCCTGCTGTGGGGGAGCAGCCTGCCGGTGTTCTACGCCGAAGCAGCCATCCGGCGCGGATCGCAACGCGGTCTGCGCGTCGGTCTGTTGTTGAGCGGACTGATGGGTCTCGGATTCCTCGGGTTCACGCTGTACGACTTCCAGGAGCTGACGTTCGGGTGGCGCGACAGCGCGTACGCGTCGATGTTCTATCTGATCGTGGGATTGCACGCGACCCATGTGTTCGTCGGCGTCTGCATGAACGGCCTCGTCGAGGTGAAGGCGTGGCAGGGCAAGTTCACGGCGGAACGCCACACGAGCGTCGAGGTCTTCAGCCTCTACTGGCACTTCGTCGACGCGGTCTGGATCTTCGTCTTTCTCTCGCTCTTTGTCTCGGAGGCGTTGCGATGAACGACGCGATCGAGCAACGGACCGAGCGCGTCGAGCGGATCGAGAACGCGTCGCCGCTGTGGCGCGGGATCACGGTGTGGCACGCGGCGTTCGGTGGCATCTTCGCCTGGATGGCGCACCTCGTCTTCCTCGCGTCGTTCATGCACTACACACATCTGCACCCCGGCTACGGCTGGACCCTGCATGCAGCGACGGGGTTCTGCGCGCTGGTGACGATCAGCTCGATCCTGTTGGCGTGGCGCCTGCACCGCATCGCGTCGGGCGCGGACGCCGCGGGTTACGACGACGCGGGCCAGATGCTGTTCTTCGCACAGTTCGGTCTCCTGCTCGGCATCATCAATCTCGCATTGATCCTCGTGGAGGGCAGCTACGTGCTGTTCATTCCTCGTGGCTGACCTCGCCGTCGTCGCCGCGCTGGCGCTCGCGTACGCCGCCGGCCGCGACCGGTGGAGCCGTGCGGCACACCGCAGTACCGTGCCGCGGCTCACGGCGCTCGCGTTTTACGCCGGCGTCGGCGCGATCGCCGTCGCGACCGCGTCACCGCTCGACGAAGCCGCGAGCCGTTCGCTGACCGCACACATGACACAACACGTGATCTTGATCACGGTGGCGGCGCCGCTCCTCGCGATCGGTCGTCCGATTCCGACGTTGTTGTGGGCGCTGCCGACCCGTGCGCGCCGCCGGGCCACGGCCTGCGCGCGCCGCACCATGCGGGCGTACGCCGACCACGTCGTCGCGTGCGTCGGGGGCGCGGTCGTCGTGCAGGGCGTGGTCATGTGGGCCTGGCATGTTCCGATCGCGTACGAGGCCGCGCTACACCACCCTCCGTTGCACCTGCTCGAGCACACGACGTTCCTGCTCTCGGCCACGATCGCGTGGTGGTCGGTCGCGGCCGCGAGCCGCCGGTATCGCGGCGCGGCCGCGGTTGCCGCCCTGCTCGGTTCGGTGCCCGGCGCGGTGCTCGGCGCGGCGATGGTCCTGTCGCCACGCCCGTGGTACCCGAGTTATGTCACGGGCTCCACCGCGAGCGCGCTGGTCGACCAGCAGGTGGCCGGCGTCGTCATGTGGGCGTTCGGCGGTATGGCCGTCGTCATCACCGGCGCGGCGTTCTTCGCGTCGTGGCTCGGCCACGAACCCGCACCGGCGGTGCGACCGGTCTCTCGATCCGTTGCCGCGACATGAGCGAACCGACGACGTCCTCGGACGAAGGCGACGCCGGGCACGACAGCGGCAGTGCTGTGAGCGGTGCCGGGCGGTGGATCGACGACCGGTTGCGTGTCTCGAAGTTCGCCGACGAAGTGCTGCAGCACGTCTTCCCCGACAACTGGTCATTCATGCTCGGTGAGATCGCGATGTACTGCTTCGTGATCCTCGTCGCCACGGGCGTCTACCTGACATTCTTCTTCCATCCGGGCAGCCGCGACGTCGTCTACAACGGGAGCTATGCGCCGCTGCGCGGCGTCCACATGTCGGAGGCCTACGAGTCGACGATCTCGCTGAGCTTCGACGTGCGTGCCGGTCTCGTGATGCGCCAGATCCACCACTGGACCGCCGACGTGTTCGCCGCCGCCGTCGTCGTGCACCTCTGCCGGATCTTCTTCACCGGCGCGTTCCGGCGTCCGCGGGAGATCAACTGGCTCATCGGCGTGACGATGCTGATCCTCGTCATCTTCAACGGCTTCGCCGGCTACTCGTTGCCGGACGACCTCCTCTCGGCCACCGGGCTCCGCATCGCGTACTCCATCCTCATCTCCATTCCCGTGGTCGGAACGTGGATGGCTTCACTGTTCTTCGGCGGCGTGTATCCCGGCCCCGCGACAACGCAGCGTCTGTTCATCCTCCACGTCCTGATCCTGCCGGCGCTCATCGCGATCCTGCTCGGCGCGCACCTCGCGATCGTGTGGCGCCAGCGACACACGCAGTTTCCCGCACCGGGCCGAACCGAGGAGAACGTCGCGGGACTGAGGCTCTGGCCGACTTACGCGGCGAAGTCAGCCGGACTCTTCGCCGGGGTGGCGGCCGTCGTGGCCGCGCTCGGCGGGCTCGCCCAGATCAACCCGCTCTGGCTCTACGGGCCGTACCGGACGAGCGCAGTCACAACTGCGGCGCAACCCGACTGGTACATGGGTTGGCTCGAAGGCGCGCTGCGTCTGTTCCCGGCCTGGCGCGTCCACGTGTTCCATCACACGATCCCGGAGGTGTTCTGGCCGGGCGTCGTCGTACCCGGACTCACGTTCTTGTTGCTCTATTCGTGGCCGTTCCTGGAGAAGAAGGTGACGGGCGACAGGGCGCGCCACGAATTGCTCGACCGTCCCCGCGACCGGCCGGCGCGCACCGCCATCGGTACGGGCGTCCTCACCTTCTACGTCGTGTTGTTCGCGGCGGGTTCGCAGGACATCTTCGCTCAGCATCTCGACACGTCGATCGCCGATGTAAATCGCGCGTTTCGCATACTGCTCGTCGTCGCGCCGTGCGTCGTCGCCGCCATCACTTGGAAGTGGTGTCACGACCTCGCGCGCGCTGATTCCGGTTTCGAACGTTCGAGTCTGAAGCCGGTCGCGCTTGAACATGATGACGGCACCGACCGCCGCTCGGCCGGCGCCGCATCGACCGGCCACACCGGATTGTGGGCCGGGGTCGGCTTCGCGATCGCGGCGGCGTTCGGCGTTGCCCGGGCGCGGCGTCGACGAAAAGAGCGATTGCACAGATGACCTGCGCGGTATCGGGTTCGACCTCGCCCGCGCGGGGTACCCGCGAAGGGTGGGATCTCTCAAGCGCCTGTTGACGCGGTGGAAGGGTCGGATCGTGGAGCCGTGGTCGGACGCGGCCGGCGATCGTCGCTCCGAGGCGAAGGCCCGCATCGAGGCGAACACCGGGCACGTTCCCGACGACCGGGAACTCGAGCGCGTCGAGCACAAGGTGAAGGTGGAGCACGGCGATGTCGATCCGCGAATGAGCCGGCCCCGCAACTCACCGCCCCCGGGCGCGTCGCGCCGTTGACCCGATCGGATCAGCCGACTCGCGGCGGTTTCAGAGGCAGCATCACCGGGGATCACCGCCGCAATGCTGCTCGACGACGACCTTCCTCACTCGCTGAACTGGGCCGACGATGCCGAGGCCGGAATCAGCCGCCGACCTTCGGGCCGGGGATTCGTCTACCGCGACGCGGCGGGCGACCCGGTGAGCCACGCCGTCCGGGAACGGATACGCGCGCTCGCAGTTCCGCCGGCATGGACGGACGTCTGGATCTGTGCCGATCCGCACGGACACCTCCAGGCGACCGGCCGGGACGCGCGCGGGCGCAAGCAGTACCGGTACCACCCCGATTTTCGGGCTCACCGCGATCGAGCGAAGTTCGAACATCTCGTTTGCTTCGGCGAGGTGTTGCCCGCGATCCGCAAGTGTGTTGCCGATGACCTCGCTCGTCCCGGCGTCACTCGCGAGAAGGTCGTCGCATCCGTCGTTCGCCTCCTCGAGGCGACGCTCGTGCGCGTCGGCAACGAGGAGTACGCCCGTGCGAACAATTCCTACGGGCTCACCACGTTGCGCGATCGGCACGCGCAGTTCACGAGTCGCGGCCTCAGCCTCGTGTTCAAGGGGAAGCACGGGATCGCGACGCGCGTCGAAGTGCAGGACCGTCGGCTCCGCCGCGTCGTCAAGCAGTGCCAGGACCTCCCCGGTCAATTCCTCTTCCAGTATCTGACCGACGGTGGCACACCCACACCGGTCACCTCGACGGACGTCAACGATTACCTGCGAACGGTCGCGGCCGCGGATGTCACGGCCAAGGACTTCCGCACGTGGGCGGGAACGTTGCTCGCGGCGTCGACGCTCGCCGACGTGACGCCGCCGCCGACCACGACCGAAGCGAAACACCGGATCGTCGAGATGTTGAAGGCCGTCTCCGGCGAGCTCGGCAACACACCGGCCGTCTGTCGTGCCAGCTACGTCCATCCCGCGATCGTCGGCTGGTTCACCGAGGGGTCACTGAGAGCGCGGTGGCTGGGCGCGTCGACGCGGGGTAGCAGGCTGCTTTCCGGTGATGAGCGAAGGCTGCTTCGCCTCCTGCGTGTGGCCGCGAACGCCGGCTCGACACGATCGCTCGCAGCTTGAGGGCTGGTCGAACGCGCCGCGGCCGGCGCGGTACGACCCCGCCGGCCGCGTCCGCGCGGGTCCTCCGCGGACCGGCGGGGCCGCATGTGCCACCGAGCATCGAGCCGGGCGGGTGGATGGCGCTCGACGTCCGGGGCGGCGCGAGCATCCCAAAACCTGCCAGCACGCTCAACTGCGACGACATTCGACCTGCTCAGTGCCCCGGCGCGCTCGTAGCCTGGCCGGGTGAGCAGCCTCGAAAACCTCTCCCGACTCGTCTCGCTCGATCACGGACTCGCCGTCGTCTCGACGGCGCGTTCGGACGGGACGATCCTTTCATCGGTCGTCAACGCCGGCGTGCTCGACCATGCGCTCGGAGGCGAGACCGCCGTGGCATTCGTCTCGGCCGGGAACGCCGCGCGGCTCCGCCATCTCCGGGTGCGCCCGCGGGCGACGGTGGTCGTGCGAGCCGGCTGGCGCTGGATCGCGGTCGAGGGACCGGTGCGGCTCGCCGGGCCGGATGATCCGCTCGACGGCGTCGATGCCGACAGCCTTCGCATCCTGCTGCGCGACATCTTCGTCGCGGCCGGCGGCTCCCACGACGACTGGGACGAATACGACCGCGTGATGGCGAGCGAGCGCCGCGTCGCCGTACTGATCGAACCGGCGCGTGTGTACGGCAACAGTTGAGGCGATCGCCTGTTCTCGGGCCATTGAGTCTCCCTGCGGTCGCGTCACCGACCCGAGAAGGGTCACCGCTGTACGAGGAAGGGGAGCCGCGCAGTTCAGCCTTTCGGCTGCACGACGGCGAGCACGTTTCCTGAGGGATCGACGAACCAGGCCACCTACGAGTGTCCCCTGTCGGCGACACCGTCGACGGTGACGGGATCGGGCGCGACCTAGTCCTCGATCCGCATCGGGAACACGGGGTGAGCACTGAGCATTCGGACTCCGTCGGGAGCCGTCACTGTGCCGGGGCGCCGAACGTATAGCTGCCGATGGTCCCCGCGGGGAGTTCGACCCGCCAGGTGCCGCTCGTCGTCGGCTGAGGCATCGCCCCGGGCTGGAGGTTCTCCGCCGCGTTCGTGACAACAGCTCCCGTCACTTCGGCCGGTCCCGGCAGACGGAGCGCGAACGTCGCAACTGTCGCGGACTCGCTCCAGGCGACGACCGTCCACTTCGCGCCGTCGGCGAACGCCATGGCGTGAACGCCGCCCGGCATCCCGGCAACGTCGTGGCGGACGGCGCCGGGACGAACGTAACGGCTGAACTGGCCGAGCGCGTAGAACCGCTTGGTCGTGAAGATCGTCGTGGGGCCGTCCGCAGGCGCGTGTTGGTCGTAGTAGAGGAGACCGTCGTTGAAACCCTTGCTATTGACTCGCGTCGGGCACTGCGGGTCGGTCTTCGGATCGCAGCCGAGGACCGGCGAGAGTGCGGTCCACCAGTACCAGGCGCTGTCACCGGCGACGCGCATGTCGGCATCGACTTGGTCGGCGAGCCAGAACGCCTGCTTCATCGTCGGGTCGTACTGCGCGCCGAAGCTGGTCGCCACGCCGCCCGATCCCTTGTAGCAGCAGATCTCCGTCATCCAGGTCGGACGGTCGAAGCGCTTCGCCACCGGCGGAAGCAACCGGCGAAGCGTATCGTTCGGAAAGTCGTAGGTGTGATGCGCGATCGCGGCGAGCACGTCGACCGTGCCCGGCTCCGCGAGCCACTCCGGAATCTCGTTCGCGGCGATGGAGTCGGCGGTTGTCTCGTCGGCGATGACCTTGGCCCACGGCGCGCGCCGGGCGAGCGCGGCACCGAGCGCCCGGACGACCGCTCCGCGCTGCGCGACCGGGACCTTCATGCCTTCTTGGCCGCAGTCGGGGAAGGAGTCGTCGGGCTCGTTCATCGGGCTCACGTACCGGAGCGTGACGTGCTGGTCGGCGCGGAGTGATGCGACGACGCCGGCGAGGTAGTCGGCGTACGCCGCTTCCATGCCGGGTTTCAGCGCGCCGCCGCACGACTTCCCGTTCGTGGTGAACGACGGGGGTGCGCTGTTGACGAAGCCGGTGAGGACGGGCACGTGCGCGTCGCTCGCGAGTTGGAGGAAGTAGAGGCCTGCGGTGTCGTCCGGGTACTGCTCGGGGGCTCGGTCCGGGGTCGTCACGCCCTTGCCGCCGCCGCCGATGTTGTACCGATATCCCGAGAGATCGATGCCGCCGGGCGAGAACAGCATGTCGCCCACCTGTTCGCGGACCGACTCGGGAAAGTGCTGGAGGTCGATCGGCCACCACGCGCCGGACGCCCCGAAGCCGGCGATCGTCTGGCGCGCCGTCGGACTCACGGTGACGACCCGCAGATGCGCACCGCTCACCACTGTGGGAGCGGTGGTACCGGCGGCCGTCGATTCGCTCGTCGGAGCCGTGCCCGAAGACGAGCCGGACGAACACGCCGCCAGCGCCAGTACCAGCGCAGCCGCGCACGCCGAACCGCTCAACCTTCGCCGGGCCGACATGGCGCGATCATCTCACCATGAACGAGCCAGTGACGATCGCGGCCCTCCTGCAAGAGGCCGCGGAGACGCATCACCGCGTTTACCGGATCACCGACGGAACGGACGACGACTGGGCATCGTGGTAGGCCGACTGGTTGCTCGGACACTCCGAGCTCCCGGAGCTGCTGGCCGCGCGCCCCGTGCGAAGCCATCTGGTCCACGCACTCGTGCAGCTCGACCGCGATCACTCCGCGTCCGGGACAGACGAGCCGTGGCCGGACTACTACGAACGCGGCCTGCGCGACCGCTTCCAAGGCCGCGGCGGCTGAGCCGGTGCGGCCGGCCGGTCGCCCGCCGATCCTTCGATGGGTAAGGCTTGAGGTGGACGCCGACCCGTGACACGGAGGACGACGATGACGACGCTCGACAACCGGCCCAACACCGCGCTGCTCGTCGTGGACGTGCAGACCTGTGTCGTGGAGGGTGCTCCGATGAGGGATGCCGTCGTCGCGAACATCGGCACGCTCGTCGACAGGGCGCGGCGCGACGACGTCCCGGTCGTGTGGGTGCAGCATTCCGACGACAACATCGAAAGGGGCAGTGAAGGCTGGCGGATCGTCCCCGAGCTCGCGCCGGACGATCGCGAGCCGCTCGTCGAGAAGCACTACGGCGACTCGTTCGAGGAGACCACGCTCGAGCAAGTGCTCTCCCAGCTCGAGGTCGGAAGACTCGTGGTGGTCGGTGCGCAGAGCGACGCGTGCATCCGCTCGACACTGCACGGCGCGATCGTGCGTGGTTACGACGCGACGCTCGTGAGCGATGCGCACACCACCGAGGACCTGAGCGAGTGGGGCGCGCCTCCACCCGAGCAGGTCATCGCCCATACGAATCTCTATTGGAGGTTCCACACCGCACCGGGGCGCACGGCCGGAACCATCGAGACGAAGGAGGTCGACTTCGCCGGCGGCGCGTGAACGGGCGCTTCGCGCTCAGGCTTCGGCGAGACGGGCCGACGCCTCGTCTATCTCGGCGACATCGCTCGCGCCGGCGAAGCGTTCCCAATAGATCGCAGCGATGACGCCGATCCAGACCCAGAACAGCGCGAGGATGCCGATCCACGCGAGGAACGCCAGCGCGATCCCGAAACCGCCGTACGCGTGCCCGTAGGCCTGGAGCAGATTGCGGAGGTAGAACGCCGACAGCGAGCTGACGACCGCGTTGACCAAGACGCAGACGAGCGCACCGGGAACGAGCGGACGCCACTCGAAGGGAAGGTCGAGGAGCAACCGCGGCGAGACCCAGAAGAAGAGGAAGTTCAGCGTCCCCGTGAACGGCAGCATCAGCAACAGGAACCACCACGGCCGGCCGCTCGCCCAGTAGCGCAGGGTCAGGCCGAGGGCCGTGACCGTCAGCATGAGCAACAACCAGGCTGCTCCCCGCGCGAATTTCCGCGCGCCCCGCAGCGCTTCGACCCGAAAGGCTCGGGCGTACGCGCTCTGGACCGAGGTCGCCACGCTGAATCCCGTGATGAAAAGTGACGCGATGCTCAGACTGAGCGCGACATTGCGGCCCGACTGCGCGTTCGAGAACGTCGCTTGCACCGTCGCCGCGGTCTCACCGGTGAGATTGAAGCGCTGGATGATGATCGTGGCGAACGTGCGGTGGGGGTTGAACGCCTCGATGATCGCGTAGCCGATGATGAACAGCGGGATCACCGAGATGAACATGTTCCCGCCGATCACGAACGCGAGCTGTTTGCCGTCGATCTCCTTGAACCGGCGGTAGGAAGCGATCGGGAAACCGAGGAGCGGACGCTCCTCCAACGCCTGGATCTGATCCGACACTCGCCGAGCGGTCACCTGGGCCCGCTCTTTGCCCCGTGTCAGCGATTCCTTCACGTTGCCACCTCGCAAACCGGCGGACGACTCGGGCAACACGTAGCACGCGCTGCGAGCTGTTCCAAAAACGCCACCCTCGTATCTGAGCTTCGCACCCGTTTGGTCCGCGGTACCGACCCGGTTATCGAGCCTGCTCGCCGGGTAGCTATCCGCGGTGGACCTGTTGCGCGCGATCGCCCGTCCGATGCTCGGGGCGATCTTCGTCTACAGCGGACTCGAGTCGGTGCGCATGCCGCAGAAGAAGGTGCCGCAGGCCGCGTCGGTCGTCGAACCGCTGCTGGAAGAGCTCGACCTGCCGGGCGACACCGCGACCTGGGTGCGTTTCAACGGCGCGGTGCAGGTCGCCGCGGGGACCGCGCTGGCTTCGGGCCGCTTTCCACGGATCGCCGCGCTCGCGCTCGCCGCGTCACTGGTCCCGACGACGCTGGCCGGCCATCGCTTCTGGGAAGAGACCGACGAAGCGGGACGCGTCCGGCAACGCATCCACTTCCTGAAGAACGTCTCGATGCTTGGCGGACTCCTCCTTGCCGCCGACGACACCGGCGGGCGGCCTTCGATACCGTGGCGAATTCAGCGTGCAGCAGGTCGCGCGCGGGATCACGCGCCGGTCATGAGCTCGGACTGACTCAGGGAATCCGGCCTTCGCCTTCTTGGCGGGCGCCGCGCTCGATCGCTTCTTTGTACGCGGTCGCCGCTTCCGGATCGTCGACACGTCCGCGTTCTGCCGCGGCTTCCTCTTCCGGTGTCGGAAGGTCGTCGGCGTGCGCGGTGACTCGCTCGTCTTCTTCTTCGGTCGCGCGAGTCTCGCGACTTGGGCGCGTGCGTTCGGGATCGTTCATGCGCGTTCCTCCAGCGGGTTGCCGATGGCTCGTTGTACCCGGCGGAACACCGGACTATGTGCCCACGTGCCAACGATTCGCGAGTCCGATCACGGCATCGCGGGTACATGGTGTTCGGTAGCTGTCGCTCATCGCCCACGAAAGGACGAGTCATGGACCGCGACACTGACGTTGCGACAACCGATGCGCCCGACGACGTTGTCCGGCGCTCACATACGCCGATGTGGAGTCCCGCTCAGATCATCGGCCTCATTGTCGGAATCGGATTCATCGTTCTCGGTGTTGCCGCGCTCGCGAAGACCGGCTTCGACACTTCGCACGTCGACCGGCCGCACGACGTCGTATGGCACTTCGCGCACACGCCGCTTCTCGGCGCCATCGAGGTCGGCTACGGCGCGCTCCTCGTGATCGCGTCTGTCGTTCCCGGTGCGGCGCGTTGGCTGATGGGACTGCTCGGCGCGATCGGCGTCGCGTTCGGACTCGTCGTCCTGATCGAAACCGTTCCGAACAAGCTGAACGACTGGCTGGCGGTCACGCACCGGAACGGTTGGCTGTTCCTCATCGCCGGCGGCGTGGTGCTGCTCGCTTCGATCTTCTCGCCCGTGTTCGGCGGCGGATACCGCCGGGAGCATGCGCGCCGGGAGGTCGTCGTAGGCTGAGGCGATGTGCCGAAACATCACGGAGCTCCGCGGCCTCGAGCCTCCCGCAACGCGCGAGGAGATCGAGGCCGCCGCGCGTCAGTACGTCCGCAAGGTCACCGGTGTGACCCGGCCGAGAATCGACGTCGCCGGCGCGATGGAAGCGGCGGCCTTGCAGATCGCCGACATCACGGAGTCGCTGCTCGATCAGATGCCGGCCCGCCGCCAGCCGCCGGCGAAGCTTCCGCCGCTGCGCCGGCCGGAAGTCCGCAGCCGGCTCGGGCTCGAACCGTTCTCGGCCTGACCCGCGTGGCTCAGGCCCGGACGGGTGCGTCCTCCAGCCGGCGGCACTCCGTGGCGCTGCACACCTCGAGGCGCGCCACCAGCCGGTGGAGGTGCGCGACGAGCCGCGCCTCGGCGGGATCGTTGACGATGTTGAGCAGTTCGTACGGGTCCTTGTGCGTGTCGTACAGCTCGCGTTCACCGGTTGAGTACTCGACGTAGAGGTAGCGCGTCGTACGGACACCGTGGAACGGCGGGATGAGATCCGGACGCGGGGGCGCTACGCCCGCCGCGGCGACGACGAGTGAGCTGCGATGGCTGTCGAGATCGGGCGGTTCCGTCGGACCATTCCCGACGTGTTCGGTACGGGACTCCTTCCAGTGCTCGACCAGGTACGCCTGACGCGGATACGCGTCGACCGAGGGGTCGTGCAGCTGCGGCGCGAACGATCGCCCGTCGACCCACGTCGGCACGTTCGCTCCGGCGAGGCGCGCGAACGTCGGCGCGAGGTCGATGTTGCCGAAGATGAACGGACAGGTCCGGTGCGCGGGCACGCCCGGGCCTCGCACCATCAACGGCACTTGGATGTCGGTGTCGTACGCGGTCTCCTTGCCGGCGGGCAGCCGGAACTGACCGAGGTGAAAACCGTTGTCGGACGTGAAGACGAAGTACGTGTTCGCGAGCTGGTGGGTGTCCCGAAGCGTCGTGATCAGGTTCGCGATGCCGCGATCGACCGCTTGTAGCGATTGGATGCGCAACCGGAACAATGCGTCGACGGTCGCGATCCCCGGCGCGCGGAGCGGACGCAGACGGCGGAGCCACGAGGGTTTGCCCGCTTCGTGCGTGTCGTTGAAGGCAGGTGTGCGCGGAGCCCGGGCACCGGGGAAGAGATTGACGTCTTGCGGCGCGGGCGTCGCCGGTCCGTGCGGCGCGTACGTGTTCAGGTAGATGAAGAACGGCTTGTGTTGCTCGCGGCGGATGAACTTTTCGGCCATCCCGACATAGACGTCGGTGCCGTAGTCGTCGGGTGCGCCGCCGTATGGCACGATGTGCCCGTTCTCGTTGAGTTCGTAGTGGTACTCCGAGTACGGGTCACCGCCGACCGCGCTGTCGAACTCGTTCCATCCCGGAGGCTCGTAGTTGTGGGCGGCCGTGTCGGGATACGCATTGAGGTACTTGCCGATGTACGCCGTCTTGTAGCCGGCGCTCTGCATCCACGTCCCGACCGTCGAGTGTTCGAGACCGAGCCGGTACGCGGTCTCGAAACCGCCGTTGCCGCTTCCGTTCGTCAGCACGCCGGTGTTGTGCGAGTACTGGCCGCGCAGGATCGATGAGCGCGACGGACAGCAGAGAGAGACGCTCACGTAGAACCGCGAGAAGGTGACGCCCTCGTCGGCGATCAAGCGCCGCAGGTTCGGCATGTAGACGACCTCGTGCGCGTCGAGGTCGTCGGTGAGCAAGAAGACGATGTTCGGGCGCCGCGCCGAGCGGGCGGTTGCGGCATGTGAAGTGCCGAACGAACAACCCGAGGTCAACAGGATGAGCAACACGAAGCCCATCCACCACCTGCGCATGACCGACGGACCATACCGACGGTTCACCGGAGGAAAACGGTCAGGTCGGACGAGTTACAGGAACGCCGCGTACCGCTTCGGGCGCCTCTCACCGATACTTCTCAGGGAGTCTGCGGGGCATCCGCAAGTGACTCTCAGCTTCGCCGGACAAGATGACGCCTGGCGCAGTCGCCGACCATCCGCTTACCGAGGAGCTCGCTCATGAACGGCCCGGACCCGATCGCACCCACGGCGTCGTCGTTCCCGCCCGGTCCCCAGTCCGCATCCGCGTTTCCGACCGACGACAACAAGCGGCACGCGGAACGCCTCGAGGAGACGCTCTTCGAGGTGAAGCGTGTGATCGTCGGTCAGGACCGCATGGTCGAGCGGGCGATGATCTGCCTCCTCGCGCGCGGCCACTGCCTCATCGAAGGCGTGCCGGGCATCGCGAAGACCTTGACCGTCTCCACGCTCGCCCAAGCCGTCGGCGGAACGTTCACCCGACTGCAGTTCACGCCCGACCTCGTGCCGGCCGACATCGTCGGGACGCGGGTGTGGCGGCCGTCGCGCGAAGACTTCGACATCGAGTGGGGGCCGGTCTTCGCGAACCTCGTGCTCGCCGACGAGATCAACCGTGCGCCGGCGAAGGTGCAGTCCGCGCTGCTCGAGGTCATGGCCGAGCGTCACGTCTCCATCGCCGGTCAGACGCGGGCCGTCCCGAATCCGTTCCTCGTCCTGGCGACGCAGAACCCGATCGAGTCCGAAGGTGTGTACGCGTTGCCCGAGGCACAACGCGACAGGTTCCTGATGCAGATCGTCGTCAACCAGCCGTCGTACCTCGAAGAGCTGGAGATCGCCCGGCGCATGGGAGTGAAGCCGCCCGAGGCTCACCAGATGCTCACCGTCGAGGAGCTCGTCGAGCTGCAGGTGGCGGTGGACGAGATCTTCGTTCACCACGCGGTGCAGGACTACGCCGTTCGGCTCGTGATGGCGACGCGTGATCCCGTCGGCTGGCGCGTGCCGCAGGTCGCGCCGCACCTCGCGCTCGGTGCAAGCCCGCGTGCCACGCTCGGTTTGCTCGCTGCCGGCCGCGCGCTCGCGCTCTTGCGCGGCCGTCGCTTCCTGGTCCCGCAGGACGTCGCGGACGTGGCGCCCGAGGTGCTGCGCCACCGCCTCATCCTCACGTACGACGCGCTGGCCGAGGGCGTCACGACCGACGACGTCATCAACCAGGTGCTCGCCACGATGCCGATGCCACAAGTGACGTCCCGCCAGGAGCAGGGCGTCCAGGAATCGGCGTAGCGAGCGGGAGAACTTGACGTGGCAGATGACCTGACCGGTCCCGTCTCCGAGGGTGTCGCGCCCGTCGCCGGCAAGGCGGCGCAGCTGCGGCGGCTCGAACTCGTCGTCACGCGCCGTCTCGACGGACTGCTGCGCGGCGAGTTCCTCGGGCGCCAGAGCGGACCGGGCTCCGAGGTGGCGGGCGCGCGCCGGTACGAGCCAGGCGACGACGCCCGGTGGATCGACTGGAACCTCACCGCGCGTTCGATCACGCCCCAGATCCGTACGACCGAAGCCGACCGTGAGCTCGAGACGTGGACGGTCGTGGACCGGTCCGCGAGCATGCATTTCGGGACGGTCGACCGAGAGAAGGCCGACGTCGCGTTCGCGGCCGCGGCCGCGTTCGGATTCCTCACCGCCCGGCACGGCAACCGCTTCGGCATGTTCGTGTGCGGTGGCGACGAGATACTGCGTCTCGGACCCACGTCGACCCGGCCCGAGCTGCTCGCTGCGCTGTCGAAGCTCTACGACGTTCCGCGGCGGACCGAAGGCGCGGGTGCGGAGGCCGACCTCAGTTCGGCACTCACCGCGCTCGAGCGGGCGCGTCATCGACGCGGTCAGGTCATCGTCGTCTCCGACTTTCTCGACGAGCGCGACTGGCACCGCTCGCTCGCCCGGCTCGCGCTCGCGCATCAAGTGCTGTGCGTTCAGGTCGTCGACCCGCGCGAGCTCGCGCTGCCGGCCGCGGGGATGCTCACCCTCGTCGACACCGAGACCGGTCGCGACATCCATGTTCAGTCGAATTCGGCGACGTTGCGGGAGAAGTACGCCGCCGCGGCGCAGGGTCGCCACGATGCCATCGGCCGCAAGATCCGCGAGGCCGGCAGTGAGCACCTCGTTCTCTACACGTCTTCGGACTGGCTCATCGAGATCGTCCGGTTCGTCGCGGGTCGGCGTCTGCTCGGCCGCCACACGTCCTTCCCGCGTGGGCCCCGCGCCCGCGCCACCCGACTCAGGAGCATGTCGTGAGCTTCGAAGAACCGTGGAGGCTCTTCATCCTCGTCGCGCCGCTGGCGCTTTTGATCGCGTACGTCGTGGCGCAACGGGCGCGCCGCAAGTACGCCGTGCGGTTCACGAGCGTCGACCTGCTCGCGTCGGTCGCGCCGAGGCGCCCGGGCTGGCAGCGGCACGTGTCCGCCGTGCTCATGATCCTCGCGGTCTCGGCCCTCGTCGTCGGGTTCGCCAAGCCGACCGGCACGCGTAGCGTTCCTCGCCAGCGCGGCGCGGTGATCCTCGCCATCGACACGTCGGGCTCGATGGCCGCAACCGACGTCGCGCCGAGCCGGCTCGTCGCCGCGCAGGAAGCGGCTCGCCGCTTCATCAACGGGCTGCCCAAGGGGCTGAAGATCGGCGTGCTGTCGTTCGACACCGACGCCCGCGTGCTCGCCGCTCCGACCACTGATCACGCGGCCGCACTCGCCGCGGTGAACTCGCTGAGTGTCGGCGGCGGGACCGCGACCGGAGTCGCGATCGATGACGCGCTCTCGGCGGTGGCCGCATTGCCTCCGGGATCGGACGGCAAGAAGGCGCCCGCGGCGATCGTGCTGATGAGCGACGGGTCGCCGACGATCGGCAAGGACGGCGAGACCGCGCAGCAGACGGTCACCGAGGCCACGGCCGCGGCGAAGACCGCGCAAGTCCCGATCGACACGATCGCGTTCGGCACCTCGACGGGCACCATCACGCTTCAAGGCGAGACGGTCCCGGTCCCCGCCGATCCGCAGACGATGGCGCAGATCGCGCAGGGGAGTGGCGGCAAGTCGTTCACCGCGACGACGGGTAACGAGCTCAACGCGGTCTACGACCAGATCCGCAAGGTCGTCGGTTTCGACAAGGTGCCGACCGACCTCACGGAATGGTTCGTCGGCCTCGCGTTGCTGTTCGCGCTCCTCACCGCCGGCGCCGCGCTGTACTGGATGCAACGCATCCCGTAACGCGCCCGCGCGCGACAACCCGTCAGCTGATCGCGAAGTCGGCGAGCCTGGGCTCGCGAGTCCACGTCCAGTAGTCGACGAGCCGCCACGGGCTCAGCACGTGGATCCGGCCCTCGGGGTTCTTGAACCACGAGTGTCGGATCGATGGGTGCGACCACACGAGTCCCTCGAGCTCGGTCTGCGTGCGTTCGTAGTACGCCTCGTGCACTTCGGGTCGCGGCTCCATCGCCCGGTGGTCGCCCTCGAGGAGCGCCTTGATGCACCCGACGATGTAACGGATCTGGCACTCGGAATGGAAGATGAGGCTGCCGCCGTGCGCGAGATTCGTGCCGGGTCCGTACATGCAGAAGAGGTTGGGAAACTTCGGCACGGTGATTCCGAGGTACGCCGATGGTTCGTCGCCCCATTGGCGCGCGAGTTCCACGCCGTCGCGGCCGGTGATCTCCATCGGCCAGAGGAAGCGGTTGGCCCGGAAGCCGGTCGCGTAGACGATGAGATCGACGTCGTAGCGTCGACCGTCGCGTGTCACCACGCCGTCCGCGTCGATGTGGTCTATGGCCTCGCGAACGAGCTCCACGTTCGGCCGGGTGAGCGCGCGTAGCCAACTCCCGTTGTCCTGGAGCGTGCGCTTGCCGGTCGCGGGGTAGTCGGGGATCACCTTCGCGAGGAGCTCGCGATCATTGCCGACCTGCTCGCTGATCCACGCGGTGAAGATCTCCCGGGTCATGTCGTTCACAGCGCTGACCGCGCGGTCCTGGTGCGGCCAGTCGGGATCGACGCGCGCGGCCGCGAGTCCGCCGTCGCATCCGGGCCAGAAGAGCAAGAACCTGTACCAACGGCCGTAGAACGGAAGGTGGCGGAGCGCCCACCGCACACCCGGGCCGACGTGCTCGTGGTAGTTCGGGTTCGGGAACATCCACTGCGCAGTGCGTTGGAACACCGTGAGCGCCTCGACATCACCGGCGATGGTCGGCACGATCTGGAACCCGCTCGCACCCGCGCCGATCACGGCGACGCGCTTGCCCCGGTAGTCGACCGAATGATCCCAACGCGCGGAGTGGAACGACGGGCCGCGGAAGTCGTCGCGGCCATGGATGTCGGGGAGGTTCGGGCGGTTCAGCTGACCGACGGCGGAGATGACGGCGCGCGCGCTGATCGTGTCCGTCTGCCCGTCGGCCGAACGCGTCGTGACGTGCCAGGTTCCCGAACCGTCGTCCCAACGGGCGGAGACGACCTCGGTGTTCCACCGGATGTGAGGCTCGATGCCGTGACGTTGCATCACCGCGGCGAAGTAGGCCTGCAACTCCGGTTGACGCGCGAAGTACTCCGTCCATTGGTCGCTCGGCTCGAACGAGTAGCAGTAGAAGTGGTTGCCGACGTCGACGCGGCATCCGGGATAGGTGTTCTCGTACCAGGTGCCACCGACGTCGGCGTTCTTCTCGATGATCGTGAACGGGATCCCGGCATCTTGTAGCCGGATGCCGGCGAGCAGGCCGGACTGGCCGCAACCGATCACGACGACGGGGAACGCGGCCTTCGCCGCCGCGGGCGCGTCGATCGTGACGCGGCGGGCGTCGGTGCCGTCGAGCTCCATCTCCTCGAGCATCATCGGGACGTACTCGGCCGGGACGTCCTCGCAGACGAGCCAGCTCATCATCTCGCGGATCAGCGCCGGCTCCGGCGGCTCGGGGAGGCGGCAGCCGCCGTCGCGGAACTCGCGGATCGCGTCGAGCGCGATCCGTCGGACCTCGGCCTTGTCGTCCTCCGACATGTACCCCTGGACCTCGTTGAGGAACAGGCCTTGCGGTCTCAGGTCGCCGCGGATGAGGGACGGGTCGCCGGTCACGTGCACGAGTGACAACATCAGCGTCGGGATGCTGACGTCCTCGAGCGCGGCGGCGATGGCAGCGTCGTCGTCGGTGATCGGCGCGCCCGCCCACGGGTTCTGCGACATCGCAGCGTTGTAGCAGAGGCGCTCGCGGCGGAACCCGACCCGGGTCCGGTGGTCACCGAACCCGACCCAACCGTCGGTTCTCGTGGCCAGGGGACCGGGACGTACGCCGTCGTACGGCCGTCGTGGACCTGTCGTCCCTGAGGGGGCGCCACATCCCAACGAGGGGTGAAACCGGTCAATTCGGCCTGGATTGCGTGTCTGATGGGGCAAAAGTTGTCTTGCGTGACTGGTGTGGTCGATGTTTACGCTGGACCCGCCGGGCGGGCCCGAGCAGTCTGCGAGTCCAGCGAGGTCTCCCGTGTCAGGTCATCAGTTCCGCGCCGAAGCCGCGCTCCGAAACCTTCGCGCCCGAGTCGCAGCGGTCGTCGCACTCGGCGGGCTGATCGCGCTCGGACTGCCGGCGGTCCCGGCTCCGGCCGCGTCCGAGCCCGCCGGCCGCGTCTCACCCGCATCGGCGCACACCGTCGACGCCGGTGAACCGGCGATCGTGCGCGATGTGAGCTTCCCGCAATGCGGCGGCGCGCTGCCGCGGCGCGACAACGGTTACGCGGCGGTGCTCGGTACGAACAACGGCATCGCGTTCAGCCGGAATCCGTGCCTCGTCTCGCAGCTGGGGTGGGCGAAGCGGCTCGCCGGTCCGCCCGCGTTCTACGCGAACACGGGTAACCCCGGTCCGGCGCGCGCTCGCAGGTGGCCGCTCGGGCAGTCGAGCCCCAAGGTCTGCTCGGGTTCGAATCCCGATTCGCTCGGCTGCGCGTACGACTACGGCTGGAATGCGGCGTGGGCGTCGTACACGGTCGCCGTCGACGCGGCGCAACGACTCCATCGCGTCGGTCGTGAGGACGCGCGAGCCCGCGCGGCCAACGTTTCGTGGTGGCTCGACGTGGAAACGATGAACAGCTGGCGCACGATCGACGACGGCGTGTCGACGCACACACGGGAGTCCGACGTCGCCGCGATCGCGGGTGAGGTCGACGCGCTCCGAGCGATCGGGGTGGAGTCTGTCGGTATCTACTCCACGGGGCTCCAGTGGAATCAGATCACGGGTGGCGATCGCGTCACCGGCGACCGCTTCGCCGGGATTCCTGTGTGGCTTGCCGGCTACGGCTCGAAGGCCGACGCGATCGGCGGCTGCACCGACTCGAGCTTCACCGACGGGCCGGTGCAGATGACGCAGTACCTCGGCTCGGACGACTTCGACGCCGACGTCGTCTGCGGGTCCGCGTCCGCCTGAGGCCCTGCGATCAGGTGTTCTCGACGGCGATCTGGATCCCGGTCGGGTCGACGCGACTCGCGGCGGCGCGCACCGCGACGAGCACCGCCGTCGGCACGATGAGGAGGTTGGGCGCGACGACGATCGGGTCTCGCCGCAGGACGCCGTAGACCGCCCAGAGCGTCGCCGAGATGCTCAGCAGCACGTACGTCGCCACCGACACGCCACTGACGTCGGCGGTACGCCAGGCGACGACGGCCTGGGGCACGAAGCTCGTCGCACCTACGACGATCGCGCAGATACCGATGGCGTCGACGGGAACGCGCGTGCCGAGGAGCGCGAGCAGTGCGCCTTCGACGATGACGAGCAGCGAGACACGACGAACCGGCGGGTTCCAGCGCGCGCACAACGCGAGCACGGCCGCGAAGCCGAGCAACGCCTGACCGTTCGCGATCCAGATCGCCGGTAGTCCCTTGCGCACCCCGTATGCCGACCACAGTGTGAAGCCGGCCATCGCCCAGAGGGTGGTGACGATGCTGATGCCGTCGGCGTCATGGGTCCGCGCGAGCCGCAGAACCTGCGGCCACACGAACAGGAGGCTCGACGCGACCGCCGCCGCGCCGACCAACGAAGTCATTGAGACCGTCATCGCCCGACCGGCGGTAGCCCGGCGTCCGCCACCTGGTTTTCCGGCACCGTGGCGGCCCGCCTTCCCGGGTTTCCAACTCGACCCCCGGACGATACCGTCGCCCCCAGGAGGCGCCGGTGGACACGACCACGCGCGATCCGAACGCATTTGCGCGGGAGCTCTTCGACGGCCTCCCCAGTCGGTACGACGCGCTGGCGGAAGTGCTCTCGTTCGGCCAGAACCGACGCTGGCGCCGGGAGATGGTCGGCCACATCGTCGCACCGGCCGACGGCCGGGTCCTCGACGTCGCGACCGGCACCGCAGGCGTCGCGCTCTCGCTCGCGCGCGCCACTCCCGCGGGTGTCGTCGGGATCGACCTGACGCCGGCCATGTTGCGGCGCGGCGTCGACCGCGTCGCCACTGCCGGGGCTGCGGAACGGATCGACCTCGTGGTCGGTCGGGGCGAGCAGCTGCCATTCCCCGACGCGTCCTTCGACGCGCTGACCTTCACCTACCTGCTCCGCTACGTCGCCGACCCCGCGGCGACGCTGCGCGAGCTGGGCCGCGTGCTGAAGCCCGGCGCCACGATCGCGAGCCTCGAATTCGCGGTTCCCGGGAACCGGTTCTGGAGATTCTGGTGGTGGATGTACACGCGCTTCGTCTTGCCCGTCGCGGGTCTCGTCACCGGCGGGCGGGAGTGGTACGACGTCGGGCGGTTCCTCGGGCCGAACATCACTGCGCACTACCGGCGGCATCCGGTGCCGTGGACCGTGCAGGCGTGGCGCGATGCCGGGTTCGGGGCGGTCGAGTACCGGCCGATGAGCCTCGGCGGCGGGATCGTGATGTGGGCGAGACGGCAGGCGCCGTGAGCACGCGGCCCGCGTTTTACGCGGCGCGGCCCGGCGGCTGGCGGGATTGGTGGACGATCCTGCACCCGCCGTACACGGCCTGGCACCTCTCGTACGTGGTGATCGGCGCGACGCTCGCGTCCCGCGTCGACGGCGGCCGGCTGGCTGCGACCCTCGTCGCGTTCTTCCTCGCGGTCGGCATCGGCGCGCACGCGCTCGACGAATTGCACGGACGCCCGTTGCGCACCCACATCCCGTCGCACGTACTCGTCGTCGCCGCCGCGGGCGCGCTCACCGGAGCGCTCTTGTTGGGCGTCGTGGGAATCACGCGGGTCGGCGCCGGCCTCCTCGTGTTCATGATCGTCGGCGTCGTCCTCGTGCTCGGTTACAACCTCGAGCTGTTCGGCGGCGTGTTCCATTCGGATCTCGGCTTCGGCGCGGGCTGGGGCGCATTCCCGGTCCTGACCGCGTACTACGCGCAGGCCGAGCGTCTCGGCATCAGCGCGGGCCTCGCGGCCGCCGCCGCGCTCGCGTTGTCGCTCGCGCAACGGGCGTTGAGCACGCAGGCGCGCTACGTGCGCCGGCGAACCGTCGCGGTCGACGGCACGATGACGACGGTCGAGGGAACGGTTCAGGCCTTCGGTGAGCGCGAGCTGCTCGCGCCGATCGAGCGAACGCTTCGGTGGATGTCGATCGCGATGGTCGCGCTGGCGGCTGCGCTGCTGGTCGCCCGGGTCTGGTAAGCAACCGCCGTCCCCGCGCGACGAGGAGCATCGAACCGGTGATCGACAAGCGAGTCCTCTACGCGACCGCCGTGTACGACCAGGACGAGATCGACGCGGTGATGCGCGTCTTCGAAGGTGGGCTCGGCCACGTCAGGTCGCCGCGCACTTCGGCAAGGCCCGGGGCGTGATGTGCAACTCGGAGATCGGCGCGGCGTTCGGCCGGGAGCAGCTCAAGAAGCTCCCGGCGAACTACGAACGGCGGCGACGGAGCTTCGAGTTGAACTCGTCGTTCCTGCAGCAGTTCCCCGAGTGCTTCGTCCCGCCCCGCACGACGGCGGAGGTCGACACCGCGTGGCTCTCCTTCGTCTTCCTCGTGCATCCCGGGCCGGTTTCACGCGTAGCGACCTCCAGGCGTTCCTGGAGCGGGATGGCATCGAGACGCGGACCGTCTGGACCGGGAACGCGACCCGCCAGCCGATGATGCGAGGCGTGACGTTCCGCTCGCCGGAGTCAGGCCTGCCGAACGCCGATGCGGTGATGGAGCGCGGGGTGTTGGTCCCGATGCATCACGCGCTGGCCGACGAAGACATTGCCTTCGTCTGTGAGCGCATCGAAGCGTTCGTCTCGTCGCGCTGAGCGGCGTCGCTCGTCGTCTGTAGCTCGCGCACACGCGCCAGTATCGCCGCGTGTTCTGCGGCCGCACCTTGGCGTGACCCGTGCGCGGGTCCCGCCAGCGCGGGCATCTCGCGTTGGCGACCGTCGGCGAGCGCGAGACACGGAACGGCGACCACGTGCGACCGGCGGTTCGGGACGACCCAGTGGTATTCGGTCCCGTCGGGAACGTTCGCCCGACGCTCGACGATGTGAACGTCGACGATCTCTTCCCACGCGTAGAACGACTCGCGCCCGAACCGCCGGATCGTTACGCCGTGCCCATCGGCGTCGATCGTCGCCGACAGCGCGCCGATCGCGGGCAACAGGGTTGCGGTGCCCGCGAGCGCGACGAGGATCCCGCCGGCGAGCAAGACGGGTGTGCCCACGAACACGAGCGCGACCCACAGGCCCGAGGCTGCGATCGCCAGCGCGCCGAACGCCGTGAGAAGGGCGACGCGCCAGCTCTCGGGAGTCGGATGGAGCTCCATTCGTCGAGTATCGGCCCATCTCGAGCCGGGACTGAGGGCGTTCCGTGCGGGGCCTTCCGCCGGCGGCGCAGAGCGTGCTGCAGACTGCGGGGATGCAGCGACTCGAAGGCAAGATCGCACTGGTGACGGGCGCCGCCCGGGGGACCGGGGCCGTGGTGGCCCGGCGCTTCGTCGAAGAGGGAGCGAGCGTCGTGGTGGCCGACCTGCTCGACGACCGGGGCCGGGCCGTGGCGGCCGAGCTCGGCGACGCGGCCCGATTCGCCCTACTGGACGTGACCGACGAGGACGGCTGGAGCCGCGTGGTCGCCGGCGTCCTGGACGCGGAAAGCCGGCTCGACGTGCTCGTCAACAACGCCGCGGTCCTGCACCTCGCGACAATCGACGCGACCACGACCGAGGCCTTCGAACGGCTGTTGCGCGTGAACGTGCTCGGCGCGTTCCTCGGCATCCGCACGTGTCTGCCGGCGCTACGCGCGTCCGGTGCCGGATCGATCGTCAACGTGGGATCGATCGACTCCGTGCAAGGCGCGGCGCTGACCGGCGCGTACACGGCATCGAAGTTCGCGCTGCGCGGATTGACGAAGGTCGTCGCGCTCGAGAACAAGAAGCGCGGCGTGCGCGCCAACATCGTGTGCCCGATGGTCGGAAACCCCGAGATGCATCCGCCGATCGTCGGGACCGACGGCCGCCCGACACCGGTGGGAAGCGGCAAACCGCCCGATCTCGGGGCGGTCGCGGAGGCGGTGTGCTACTTCGCTTCCGACGAAGCGCGCTTCACCTCCGGGACCGAGCTCGTGATCGACGGCGGGCACAGTGCCGGACTCGCGCTCGACCTTCCCGACGCCTGGTTCGACCCGGCATTGCGCGATCGCGCGTGAGTTAGGTTCTGTCGATGGACAAGGCGAAGCTCGAGCGACTGTTCGACGTGAGTGGACGCGTCGCGATCGTCACCGGCGGCACGCGCGGTATCGGGCGTGCGATCGCCGAGGGACTCGTGAGCGGCGGCGCCAACGTGGTCGTCGGCAGTCGAAAGGCCGACGCCTGCCGTGAGACCGAGGAGCACCTGCAGGCGCTGGGCGGTGGACGCGCGGTCGCGATCCCGGTGCACATGGGCGATCTCGAAGCCGGTCCGGCGTTGGTCGACCGGGCCGTGTCGGAGTTCGGGGGCGTCGACATCGTCGTGAACAACGCCGCCAACGCGCTGACCCAGCCCCTGGGCGCGTTCACACCCGAGGCGTGGCAGAAGTCGTACGACGTGAATCTCCGCGGCCCGGTCTTCCTGATCCAGGCCGCGCTCCCGCACCTCGAACGAAGCGAGCACGCGGCGATCGTGAACGTCATCTCCGCCGGCGCATTCCTGTTCTCCGCGAACGTCGCGATGTACGGAGCGGCGAAGGCAGCGCTCATGTCGTTCACGCGCTCGATGGCGGCCGACTTCGCGCCCCGCGGGATCCGCGTGAACGCACTCGCACCGGGAACCGTCGACACCGACATGGTCCGGGCCAACACACCGGAGGCTCAGCGGTCGATGGCGAACGCCAGCTTCATGCGACGGGCCGCGAGCGCCGACGAGATGGTCGGGCCGGTCATCTACCTTGCGTCCGACGCCTCGAGCTTCATGACGGGTCAGGTGCTCTTGGTCGACGGTGGGCTCGTCCCGCACTGACGTCTCGTCCCGCACTCACCGGGAAGGCAACCGCTGACCGCGCCGAACGGTTCTCGAGCGTTCAGTCGTGCGCCATGGCGACGACCGGTGCGCCGCTCGCGAGCCCCGCGGCCGAGCCGTGGTACGGAGCGTGGAAAGCGAACACGCCGCCGTCGGCCGCGACGAACCAGTACCCGGTCGCGGTCGCGGTCATGCCGACGATCGGCGACGCGAGATGGATGTTCCCCGTCGAACCGTGGAACGTCGCGTCGCCGAACCCGAAGATGCCGCCGTCGGACGCGACGAGCCAATAGCCCTTGCCCGTCGGCGTCGCCGCCATTCCCACGATCGGACGGTTCAGGTGCCTGCCGCCCATCGAGCCGTGGAACCGGGCGTCGCCGAAGGCGAAGATGCCGCCGTCGGACGCGACGAGCCAATAGCCCCTGCCGGTCGGCGTCGCGGCCATCCCTACGATCGGGCTCGTGAGCCGGATGTTTCCCGTCGAACCGTAGAACTTGCCGTCACCGAAACCGAAGATGCCGCCGTCGGACGCGACGAACCAATAGCCGTTCCCGGATCGCGTGCGCGCCATGCCCACGATCGGACGCGTCAGGGGTCTGCCGCCCATCGAACCGTGATAGCGGGCGGTGCCGAACGAGAAGATGCCGCCGTCACGCGAGACGAGCCAGTAGCCGTTGGTCGCGAGTCCTGCCATTCCCACGATCGGCTGTCGTAGTGGTGTGCTGACGAGTGAGCCGCAGTTCGGCGCGCCACCGAACGGGAACACGTTGCCGTCGGTCGACGCGACCCAATAGCCAGAGTGGTTCTTCTGGAGCGTGCACGCGTTGGGAGCGTGCGGTGGTACGCCCGACGGGCCCGCATACGCGCTGACACCGCTGAAGGTGTCGACGAGGACGAGCCCCAGCGCGGCCGATGGCGAGGCGAAGTGCGGAACGCCGGCCGGCACGTTCACCGGGAAGCCGCTGCGGACCGCACCTGTCGCGGGATCGAGCGCGAACAGCTGTGACGTCCCCCAGTCGACGTACCAGAGTGATCCCGCGGCGAGCATGGGCGAGCCGGCCGAGCCGGACGCGGGGCGACGCCATCCCAATGCCATGTTGCGGTGGACGACGTCGACGGTCACCTGTTGGATGCCGTCGTTGCACGGGACGTACAGGTGCGTTCCGTCCCATGCGTCTGCGCCGTCGGCGTCGCCCTGGCACATACCGAGGGTGTGCAGCGCCGTCATCGTGGTGGTGTCGACGAGATAGCCGACGCGATGCTTGCCGACCTGGAACAGCAAATGGTTCGGCAGCTGCGCCGGCGACACCGACGAGAGGTCGTCGTCGCCGCCCGGAAATGTCTTGAATGCCTTGACGAGATGCATCCCGGCCGTGGTGTCGAACTTCAATACGCTCTCACCGAGGTCGGGTCCGGACGGGTCGGGATTTCCGGTCGCCGCGTACACATTGCCCGCGGCGTCGGCCGACACGCCGCCGGGCGCCCAGATCGCGCCGAGGCCGAAGGGGTTCGAGGGGGTCACGTCGAAGGCGACCTTCCCCGTACCGGCCTCGGTCAGCGAGACGAGCCAACCGTGATACGGACCGCAGTCGCCGGAGAAGCCTCCGTAGCCGATGTAGATCCGGCCGTTGGCGAGGAGGAGCCCGGTTCGTTGCTGGTTATGCAGCGGGTTGGGGAACGGATCCGCGTTGGCGGAGACGACGGGAATGCCGGTCGTCGTGTCGAGACCGACGAGCTGATAGTGGATGTGACCCGGTGCATCCTCGACGGTCGCCACGACGAAGATCAGGTGGCGCGCCGTGTCGATCACAGGTGTCGACAGGATGCCGAGAGGATCGACGTTGCCGCACCCGACCTGCGCGCCGACGTTCGTCATGGGTGTACCGATGTGTCGCTTCCACAAGACGTGGCCGTCGTGTGCGTCGAGCGCGTACACCGAGTCGTTCTCTGTCGCGGTGAACACGCGGCCCGCGTAGACGAGCGGCTGCGCGTAGACCTTGGCGTCGAGCGCCGCATTCCACGCGTTGTGCAGCGGCAACATCGACGGTTCTGATGGGTCGTGACCGGTGCGTTGCGAATTCAGCGCAACGGTCGGCCAGGTCGACACCGCGTGCGCCGACGGCGCGCCGAGCACGACGAGGACGACGGACGCGAAGAGCACGAGACAGCGACGCATCCGGGCAGTCTGACCCAAGCGGCGGGCGGTTGGGGCGCGCGACCGGCGGCCGCGGTCAGTGGTCGACCGGCTTCGTTCCCACGATGCAGCGCGCCAGACCCGGAACCCGGACCCGGCCGTCCGTCTCGAACGGTTTCACGCTCTCGATGACCTTCGCCCGTATCCGCTCACGTGCCGGTTCGTCCAGTGCTTGCAGTGCCGCGACCGCGAGCGAGACGTGCTCGCTGAGCATGTCCCAATATTCTGCAGGCGAGCGCGTCACGAGCTCGACGTCGACGTCCCACTCGGACACCTCGCGCAGGCCCGCGCCCGCGTAGAGGGAGCTGACACATCCGGGGGCGGCGCAGCGGAACATGTGCGGCTTGTCGGGATCGGGTCGCGTGAGTACCGCTTCGGCCGCGATCGCCTGCATCGCGATTGCCGTCCAGGGATTCCGGTCGGGGTCGACCCACACCGACGAGCAGATGCGCCCGCCCGGCTTCAGCACCCGCGCGAACTCGGCCGTCGCCCGGGCCATGTCGGGAAAGAACATGTACCCGAAACGAACCGAGACGCCGTCGAAGGTCGCGTCGTCAAACGGCAGGTCGTCGGCGCTGCACACTCGGGTCTCGACGTTGTCGAGTGCTTCCGCGGACGCGCGGCGCGCGGCGACGTCGAGCATCTGCGGCGCCAAATCGGTGAGCGCGACGCGCGCCTTCGGCAATCGACGCGCCATGCTCAGGCCCGGCTCGCCCGTGCCGGAGGCGATGTCGAGATATCGCCCGCCGTCCACGAGCCCGAGCCGGTCGATGATCGCGGTGCCGACCGGTCCGAGCTGATGGGTGATGACCGCGTCCCACTTGTCCCAGCCCGCCGCGAGGCGGGCCCATGTCTCCCGCTGGGCGTCGCGGATCTCGTCGTCGGTCGACATCGGCTTCATCGACCTTGCTCTGCCGCGCAGGGAGCGTCGAGGTCGAAACGCCACGTCGTAGCGCCGCTGCGAGTCGAGTAGCCGAAGTCGACGATGTAGTGTCCGCCGACGAGCGCGCCGCTCGCGGCGCCGTAGCCCTGGGCGAACAGATCCCTGTCGGCCTGGGTGATGCCGTCGAGCACGAGGCGGTCCGAACGCCGATCGAGAACGTCGACGCGATCGAAGCTCGCAGTCACATCGTCACTGACCTCGGGCACGACAAACGAGGGCGGAGCATCGGCAGGGTCGATCTGCAGCAGGCCCGCGTACGACGCCGAGAGGATCCGGAACGGCCGGACCGGTTTCGTGTCGCCGTGGTGCGCCATGACCTGGCGTCCCGAGTAGAGCGACGTACCGACGCTGATGTCATCGGCGCCGTCGTGGTTCTGGTCGCCGACCACGGCAGGGAATGCTCCTGTGTCGGGAGACCCCTCGTCGCGCGGGTGGGGGACCGACGTGCCGACGACGGCGGGGTCGTAGGTTCCCGGAGCAAGCGTTCCGGGAACGATGTACGTGCGGTAATCCGGAACCGTGTCGATGAGCAGATCGCTGCGGCCGTCGCCGTCGAAGTCGCCGGAGCCGCGATAGACGACCTGGCCGCCGGGTCCGCCTCCGATCAAGATGACCGTGCCCGCGGGACCGCGTCTGAAGAGCGACGTGCCGTTCGGCCCGCCGGTATCGACCGGAAGCTGCCGCGACGCTCCGAAGGCGATACTTCGACCGCCCGGGCCGGGGAGCCCGTAGTAGGAATCGCGGACTCTTGCCGTCGGGTGGTGCACGCACACCGTCGTCGTCGGGACCGGCCCACTCGACGATTCGCTCGACAACCCGCTGTGCGATGCCGTGGTGGTCGGCGACTCCGGGCCCGACGACCTGCCCGAGGAGCACGCAGCGGCGAGCACGAGCGCCGCGGCCAAGCAAAGCGGTCTCCCCACGTCGTTCATGATGCCGGATCGGGGGCGGCGCGGCGACCGCCGAGGTTCAGGCCGACGCGACCTGACGGTACCGGCCGACCGCGACCCCGGCCCAGATCAGCTCGACGACGCCGAACGGCCAAGCGCCGGAGAGGAACCCGTAGATGCTCGACAGGACGCATCCCAACGCGAACGCGAGCACGAATTTCGGCCCGCGGCCTTCGAGCGCGTACATCACCATCATGAAGGTGACCGCGCAGACTCCGTAGATGGTGACCGCCATTCGGACAGTCAATCAAAGCGAGGCGCCGATGAGTTTCGAATCGGCGAAGTGTCCAACCGGTATGGAGAACGAACAGGTGAGCGCATCCATCACGATCGAGGCCGCGCCCGAGGCGGTGTTCGCGGTACTGACCGACCCCTCGGCCCACGCCGACATCGACGGCACCGGATGGGTCCGCGAGTCTCTCGACGGCGACCGCATCGCCGCGCCCGGCCAGGTGTTCCGGATGGCGATGTACCACCCGAACCATCCGGACAAGAACTACAGGATCGCCAACCTGGTGGAGGTCTTCGACGAGCCGCGGGCCATCTCGTGGAAGCCGGGGAACGAGTCGGCCGAGACCGGTGAGCTCAGCTTCGGCGGCTGGACGTGGCGCTACGACCTCGAGCCGGTCGATCCGGCGCGGACGGTCGTGACGCTGACCTACGACTGGTCAGCGGTCCCGTCCGAGGTGCGCGAGTACCTGCACTTCCCGCCGTTCCCGCCCGACCATCTCGACAACTCGCTGCAACACCTGCGCGACCTTGCCACGTAGCCCGCGCCCGGCGCGCGTTCCGCCGTACCAAACCGCTCGATATTCGGCCCCGCGACGGCCCGACCCTTGGTTACGGCGCCACGGAGGTGATGTCGGCAAAGCCGGATGGCGCATGGGCGCCGATGCAGCCGTGCTCGAAGATGCCCCAGCCCTCGTGGCCCTCGTAGGTCACGCGCGCGACGTGGTCCCAGAGCGAGAACGCGGCGCGGCCGGTCACGGCGGGATCGTCGTAGCTGTACGTCGAGCCCTCGACCCAACCGTCGCCCTTCCACACGCCGTGCGTCCATTCGGGATCGGCGCCGTAGCCACACCCGACGTTCAACGGGATACCGATGAGCGGCTCGATCTCGAGCGTCGACTTCTTCCCCTCGCGGTTCGTCAGCTCGATCGACGCGCCGATCGGGTTGCGCGTGCCGGACGCGTATCTGATCTCGGGCAGCGGCCAGCCGAGCTGTTCCGGCAGACGTCCCGAGTTTTCGGGGAAGAATCGCATCGCGTAGTTCGTGTTGCGCAGACCGTCGCGGTCTTCTTCGAGGATGACGTGCAGCGCGAAATCGTCGAAGCGCAACGGGATCCAGCACCACCACATGCCGGTGAAGTCGTTCGGCCTTCCCGGAGGTTCCGCTTCGCCGACCGGGCGGATGCCCCACGAGCGGTCACGGGTCGCGGTGTAGCGGTCGGGCGTGACCGCGATCGTCTCGCCGTCGACGCGGAGCTCGCCTTCGAACGTTCCGACGCCGGCGAACCGCGATGCGTCGAGGAGGATGCGTTCGCCTTGGCGGCGGACGTGCTGCGGTTCGGCGAGCGGGCCGTATTCCGATCGGTAGACGACGTCGAACCCGAGCCCGTGATCGTCGGCGTCACAGATGAGGCGTACCTCGCGGAAGGGCTCGACGACCTCGATGCGGTACGGCCCGATCTGCTGGTTCAGCTTGTCGTCCGGACGCGATCCCGACGCGCGAATCGCCCACTGTCGGTCGCCCCGCCGGACCGTGGCGTACGCGTCCGTCACGCCCAGGTTGGGGTACACGCCCATGCCGGTGATGAAGTACGCGTCGGCCTCGTGATCGACGCCCTGGTAGATGCACCGGTCGTAGAAGTTGCGGTCGCTCGTCGCGACGTAACGCATCGGCAGCGGCACCTGGTGGATCGGGTATTCGTCGAGCGCGTCGAACTCGAGCACGTCCGTGTCCTAACTCTTGAAGTGGCGTTCGAGAACGTTGAGTGGTGCGCCTTCGCGCACGGCACCCAGCCGGGCCCGGCCCGCCGCGGCCGCGTCGGCGTCGGCGGCTTCGAGTGGCGGCAGCCCGAACCCGCTGTACATGACGCGTCGCTCGCGTTCGACGGGCGGCTGGGCCATGTGCATCGTGCAGCTCAGATGCAGCGTGACGTCGCCGGTGCGGGTCGCCAGCGGTACCTCGGGGAGATCGAGGTCGGGTTGGCGCACACCCGACCACACCAGCGCGCGATGCGATCCGGCCATCGCCCAAAGTTGGCCCGAGACCGCGTCGGCGCCGGTCACCGAGATGCCGACGGTCAGTCCCGAACACTCGTAGGAGTGACGGCCGATCCCACAGTCCTTGTGCCACGGGATGTCGGAGATGCCTTCGGTGACGCCGATCGGCTTGAACAGCGCTTCTATCCGGTTCTTCGCGCGCGCCCTTCCGAACGTGTGGCCGGCGCCGGGAATGTCGGCGAGGCCGAGGAAGCGCTCGTCTTCCAACAGCTCCCGTGCACCGTCGGACTCGCGGTCGAAACCCTGCATGCGGACGACGCGCGTGCCGCCGTCGTCGGTGCGCGCCCACCACGAGCGCCCGTCGCCCTCGCTGTAGCTGGGAGCGGCACGATCCATGTCGGCCGAAACGGCGTTCATCTCGTCTTCGGTGAAGAGCCTGCCGATGTGCAGGTATCCGGCGGTGCGAAGGAAGTGACGCATCTCGTCGGGATCGTCGTCAGCGCGGAAGGTCCGGTCGAGTTCGAGCGGCCGGCCATCGCGGTCGTCGAGCGCGATCGAACCGGGTGTGTAGATCGGCGTGCCGTCGATCGCCGCCCGGAGCACCAGCCACCAGTCGAGCAGGTGGCCGATGTTCCCTGCGCGCTGTTCGAGCGCGCCGGACGCCCACAGACTCATGAACGTTTTCTGGTCGTCGACGAGGTCGGCGAGCTGGTCGACGCCGAGCCTGACGTCGGCGACGGGCGCGGCGATCGCGCCGCGGCGAACGGTGACCCGGTCGTCCTCGGCGTCGAGGCTCCAGCACTCGCCCTCGACCTCGAAGACCGCCGGTCGCGGGCGAACGAATTCGAGGGCGGGCTGAATCGCTCCGGCGTGCGCGTCGACGAACGCCGGAAGCTCGTCGTCGAAAAACAACACCGGGTCGAACGCGTCCCGCACGCCGTCGACCCGGGTACGAACGTCCACCGTCATGGGCGACACGCTAGGCCGTGGCGCCGATCCGGAGCGACGCCCCTTGGCTCGCGGGCACGACCGCGGCGGCAGGAGGGATCGGCCCACCCGGATTCCCGGGTTGGCAGGTGCCGAGTCGGGCGGGCTTCGGAAGCGACGGCGGGTCGGCGAACCCGGGCGGTCCGACGAGGTCGAGCGAGTCGAGCATGTCGTCGGCGTTCGCGTCACGGTACGTAAGCGCCGGCAGGTTCCACTTCGTCTCGATCAACTTCATGATCGACGTGTGGTCGTGGACGACGTGGGACACGTAGTCGCGTCTCGCGTAGGGCGAAACGACGACGGTGGGGACGCGGAATCCGTAGTGGTCGTACGCGCCGGTGACACCAGGGGAGTCGGCGCCGGGCGGAATGTTGTCGGGCTTGATCGCCTTCGGCGGCGCGACATGGTCGTAGTAACCGCCGTGCTCGTCGTACGTGTAGATGAGCATGCTGTTCTTCCAGTTCGGGCTGTCGAACAGCGCGTTCACGACCTTGCTGACGAAGTTCTCGCCGTACGCGATGTCGTCGGGATTCTCCTCGGACTCGGCCGGTTCGCCGGCGCCGCTGTTCGGATCGGGTCCGTTGAAGCGCGGGTCGACGAAGCTCACTGCCGGCAGCGATCCGGCCTTCGCGTCCTTGAAGAACTGGTCGATGGGCGAGAGGTTCGCCGAGTACGTGGTCGCGTTCTTCAAGATGACCGCGATACCGGGAAGGTCGCTGTAGTAGTCGCGCCAGCTGATGCCGTGCGCGTGCAGACGGTCGAGAATGGTGCCGTTCGCGGGCGGGAACTTCCCCAGGTTCGACGCGCTGGTCGTGACGATGCCCGACGCCGTTCCCGCGATGAGGAACCGGCGATTCGGATACGTCTGCGCGAGCACCGAACAGAAATAGCGGTCGCACACGGGAAACGCGCTCGCGAGCCCGTAGTAGAAGGGGATGTCGTCGCGCTCCCAGTAACCCATCGCGACCGGTCCGCTCGCCCGTACGAACCCGTCGTTGCGCCCGTTGTCGAACGACGTGTGGCTCGCGACCCAGTTCTGACCGGGGCGCGCGTTCAGCTGACAGGTCGAAGGCATGTGGAACGAGCGCAGGAGCTTTCCGTTCCCGTACGGGTTCGCGTCGAGCGGCTTCCCCTGCGCATCGAGCTTGAAGCCGTCACCGCGGCCGAGCATGCCGAAGCGACCGTCGAACGAGTGGTTCTCCATCATCACGATGACGATGTGCTCGATCTTCGGGATCGTGTCGGTGCCCTCGGGCAGTGTCGGATTCGGACGCGAACCGGGCCGACGCAAGGGCTGCGGTCTCGCGGTCGTCGGTGTCGTCGGCGCCGCGGTCGAGTTCGGTGTCGAAGCGTTCTTGGACGACGAACACCCCGCGATACCTGCGACCGCGATGCCTGCGCCCGCGACACCCATGCCCTTCAGCACGGAACGGCGGCTGACCTCTTCCCCCAGATGATGCATGGCGACGGTCTACCGCGCCCCGCGACCGAGCGCACGGCAATGGCGGTCCGTCAGCCGAGATAGAGAATGACGGTGCCGGCGCCGTAGTCGTCCACGGTCAACCGGTATGCGCGCTTCGCCGCGGGCTTGCGCCAGAGCTGCTTGATCCCGTCGCTCAGCTCACCGGGGAGGCGGTGGACGTCCGCGAGGCGCACGTCCGGCGTGTACTCGCCGTTGAGCGCGGCGCCGAGACCGTTGGCGACCTCGCGGAATCCGTCCACCGCCGCGTCGTTGAGCGTCGGCTTGGCGTTCATCTCCTGGATGTTTTCGAGATCGACGGACGCGATCGCGCCGCCCACGAAGTTCACGACGTCGTGGTCGCAGAACGCAATCGCGGCGAGCGAGTCGCCGTCGCCGATGTACTCGACCATGACACCCGTCGGCTCCCGTTCGGGTTCGGCCGACGCGAGCAGCGCGACTTGTACAGGCTTCGGCGCGAGCGCGCCGAGCGACGACTGGAGGTCCTTGTCGGTGGGAGCGGGATAGTGCGACGGCATGGTCGCCTCCGTTCGCGCTGCGCTAGCGCGCCGCGGGTTGCGGGATGAGCTCCGAGATGCGGATGCCGAACTCCTCGTCGATGACCACGACCTCGCCCCGTGCGATCAGCGTGCCGTTGACGAGGACGTCGACCGGTGCTCCGGCCGGACGATCCAGGTCGATGACCGCGCCGGGTGTGATCGAGAGCAGCTCGCGTACCGTCATGCGACACCGGCCGAGCTCGGCGGTGACACCCATCTCGACGTCGGCCAGAACGTACGGCGCGCTGCCCGGAACAGGCATCGTCTCGATCGGAGGCCCTTCGGCGGAGTCCGCGCCGGCCGAACCGGCCGGCCCGGTCGCGCTGTCGCTGTCGACGCGCAAGGCAACCACGCCGAGGAGCTCGCTGCCGTCGAGCAACGGGTAGACCGACTCGGCCTCGACGGGTTCGTCGGCGAGCGCGTCGGCGTCGATCTCGTCCGGCGCCTCGGCGTTGAGTGTCGTGACGGCCTGTTCGCCGATGACGCGCACCGCGGCCTCGAACGCGCCGGTGCAAGCGGACAGGAGGAGTTCGTCGGACGCGGCGCGCTCGAGCGCCTCGGCGAACGCCGGAAAAGCGACCAGCACGACGGCGCCGTTCCCGCCGTCGGCCGTCGTGAAGCGCACGCCCAGCGTGCGAACCGGTTGCGACCCGGCGATGTCGTCAAGACGGTCGCGGGCGGTACCGACGGTGAGGATGCGGTCGTCTCCGAGCTGTCGCTCCAACGTCTCCGCGAGGGCGAACGCCCATTCCGGAGACGCGAGCGCCTCGTCCAATTGCGTCATTGCGCGCGGCCCCGAGTCATGAGATCTCGATCGGTCCGAAATCCCCCGAGTTGAGCCCCGCACCCCTGCCAACAGTCGGCAGGCTTTTCGGCCCCTGGGCCCGAATTCTCTGCAAACTGTTGGCAGGAAATTCGGGATCAGAGGCGGGGGGAGCGGCGGCCGCAGTTGGCGAGCGGGCTCGACGTCTCCCGCAGCTGCTCGACCAGGAAGCGGTTGATCATCGAGGTCGTGCGCGGGGGCACCGGGTCGAACTGGACGCCGGCGTAGGCGCCCGGATGCTCGTCGGTGCGCCAGGCCCGCACGATCTTCCCTGTGAGCGTCAACTCCGCACCGACGATCCGCATCGAGATCGCGATCGCGTTTCCGACCGGGAGCTCCACCGGCGCTCGCAGCGCGCAGCCCGACGCGGACATGTCGGTCAAGTCGCCCTCGCACCGCAGGGGACGATCGGCGCTCGGGCTGCTGTATGCGACCTGGATGGGCTGCTCGATCGGCACCCGCAGTGCCCGGCGCCGTTCCAGTCCCTCGGACGACTCCCGCCGGGCGAGGCGCATGAACGAACCCGACGCCGACAGCACCCGGGCCTGGGTCGCCACCATCGACTCGCCCTCACCCACGACCAGCGTGACGCTGTCGCCCTGCGCCACGCGTCCGTCGAGGATCGTCGCCGCCTTCAAACCGACCATCTCGCCGCTCACATAGCTGACCCGGCCGGCCCAGACGTCGCCGCCCGCGAGCTCGACGCGCGCCCATGCGCCGACCCGGATGGGGCGGGCGGCAGGCGCCGAGCGCGCTCTCGACATGACGGCGGTCACCCACTTGTCTTCGGCCCGGGGCGAGTGGCTTCTGCGCGGCCGGGGGCGAGGTGTGACCGAAGTCGTGCCGGCCCCGGACCGAGCGTCGGACGAGGACCGCGACCGGCCCGGATCGGTCCCGGGTGTCGAACCGAGGCGTCCCAAGTGCTCCAATGGCGCCCGATGCCCTGGTGTGTCAGCTGCAACAAGTTCCTCACGCCTTCGACCGTTCGCCCGGACGCGACCTGTCCGAAATGCGGCAACGTCGTCGAGCGAGGCCTGATCCCCGGGATGACGACCCGCCCGGCGGACGAGCCTCCGCCCGCGGTCCCGTGGCATCTCAAGCTTCTCGGCGCCGGAGTCGCGCTCTACCTCGGTTACCGGTTCCTGCAGCTCATCGACTGGCTGTTGCACCGCTGAGGCGCTGAACCGCGTCGGCCGGAATACGGCTAGCTCGGGCAGGTCGGCGGCGGGCGGCCGAGAAGTCCCTCGTGCACGAAGTCGGCGTATGCGTGCTGCCCGGGCGTGCGCAGGTGGAAGCCGTCTTCCACGAACCAGTCGTCGTGGCATTCCGAGTATGCGCGCCACTCGAGAATGTGCGCGTTCGGCCAGCGCTTCGCCCCGTTGTGCAGCGTCGCGTTGACCTCGAACTCCCACGGCCGCGGGACGCGCGCGGTGAGGAAATACACCTGGTGGCCCGGGCCGATCGTGTTCATCATCTGGTCGAAGAGCTCGTTCGTGATGCGGCCGTTCGTACCGAGCCCGATGACGACCGTCGGCGGCAACGCGTTCAGCGACTCGTACTGATGCACGACGTCGATGGCTTGGTAGAACTGTCGGCTGCGAACCGCGTCGACGGCCATGCCCGGGATCGTCGATTGCAAGCTCGTCTCTGCACCCTGCATGACCGAGTCGCCGATGCCGAGCACGCCCGCCGTCAATCTCGGTCTGGTCGTGGGCGTCACGCCCTTGCCGCCCGGATTCGCGTTGCGCGAGGTCGTGTGCACCGTCGTCGGCGAATGCCGGAGGATCCGGAGCGCGTTCGGATCGAGCTTGGCGCCGTTCTGGCTCCCCGTTTCGCTGACTCCGGGGATGCTGCTGGCGGGCGTCTGCGCGGTTGCGAGTCCGGTACCGAGAATCAGTGCCGCGGCGGTGATCCCACCGCCGATGACGACGCCGCGGCGCGCGAGCCGGCGCCGGTGTTCGCCGACCGCCGTGCGGATCACGGCGCGATAACGCGCGATCGCGCCACTGCGGATGGGCGTCTCGACGTAGCGATACGAGAATTCCGCCGCCGCGAAGGACAGCGCCAGGCGGATGACGAACACCGGCCAGCCCGCGTACCTGAACGACAGGAACCAGATCCCGATCCGATGGATGTCGAGGCCCGGGCGGGTGACGCAGAAGATGGGGTAGTGCCAGAGGTAGAGGCCGTACGAGCGCACGCCGATCCAGCGCAACGGCTTGCACCCCAGCGCGCGGCCGACGTCGGACACGGGATGCACCGCGGCGAGGATCACGAGCAGCGTCGAGAGGTCGACGAACAAGAAGCCGCCGTTGAACACCGACAGGTTGTCGTGCTGCGAGCTCGGGAACAGGAAGCCGTGGATCCCGAAGTGGTGCAGCACCCCGAACGACGCGAGCAGAAGGAAGAGGCCGACCGCGCCGGCGATGTCGAGCGCGACGCGAACCCCCCGGCCGGGGACGCCACGGATGCGGTAGGGCGCGAACGGGAACGCGAAGGCCGAGCCGAGCAGGAGTCCGGACAGTCGCGAGAACGTGTTGTAGTAGGCGTCGTCGATGTTGCCGTGGGCGAGCAGAGCGAGCAGCAGCGTGGATGCGAGGGCGCCGGCGATCATTGCGACGAGGACGCGCTCGCGGCCGAGACGCCGTAGGCCGAGCATCAGCAGGAACGGCCACGCCAGATAGAACTGCTCTTCGATCGCGAGTGACCAGAGGTGCTTGAGCACCTCGGGCCGTCCCGCCTCGGCGAAGTACGAGTGGTGCGCGAAGATCTGCCACCAGTTGCTCGTGTACGTGAGCGCGGCGATCACGTCGCCCTTGAGCATCGGGATCGCGTCGGGGACGAACAGCAGCGACCACGCGATGACGACCGCGAGGAGCAGGTAGAGCGCAGGGAGGAGCCGGCGGGCGCGGCGCAGGTAAAAGGATTTCATCGAGACCCGGCCGGTCTCGCGGCGTTCGTTCAGGAGCAGCGACGTGATGAGGTAGCCGCTGACCACGAAGAACACCTCGACGCCGAGGAAGCCGCCCGGTGCCCATCCCGCCTCGTGCCCGCCGACGAGGTAGTGGTGGAACACGATCACCGCGAGAACGGAGATCGCGCGCAACCCGTCGAGGCCGGGCAGGTAGCGGAGCGTCGGATGACGCGTTTCGGTGGTGGCGGTCGTCGTCACGGGCCGAGAGCGGTTCGTAGCAGCCGAGGCGTCAATTCGTGTTCCCACCCAGCGCGTTGCGCGGAACGACCCGGAATCCGGCTCATAGTAGCGGTCGAAACCGTCAGAACTCGGGCATGTTCGGGGTGATTCGACCCGACTCGGGTCAGTTGCCCGACCGCAACGTGACCCCCGCGTGCTCCCCGGTCGGTTCACCGTGGCGCATGAAGATCTTTCCGTTGACGACCGTCGCTCGGTAGCCGTCGGCGCGCTGAACGTAACGTCCGGCGCCGGCGGGGAAGTCGTGCACGTATTCGGGCAGGTGGAGCGCGAGCGCGTCGAGATCGAAGACGTTGAGATCGGCGAAAGCGCCGGGCTGCACGACGCCGCGGTCGGCGATACCGAAGAGCTGCGCGGTGTCGGACGTCATTCGCCGGACCGCGTGTTCGATCGTGTACTTGCCCCGGTCGCGCACCCAGTGCAGCAGGAACCAGGTCGGGAGCGACGCGTCCATGATCAGGCCGACGTGGGCGCCCGAATCGCCGAGGCCGATCGCCATCCTCGGGTGGTCGAGGAGCTCCTCGACCGCGTCCATGCGTTGGTTGAGGAACGGATAGTTGAAGAGCGCGCGCCCCTCGGTCTCGAGCGAGATGCGCACGAACGCCTCGGGGATCGACTCGCCGTTCCGTTCCGCGTGCTCGGCGAGCGATGTCGCCGGGTCCGCGGAATAGTCCACCGCGCCGGGTGCGAGGACGTACACGCCGCGCCAGTCGAGCGGCGGCGTATTGTCGTCGGCCGCGGCCTGCACGAGCTCGGCGCGGCGCGCGTCGTCGCGCAGTGCCGCGAGGCGTTCCTCGAGCGGCAACGGCTGCAGCGCGGCCCACTGGGGTGCGCGATCGAAGAACGTGCGGTGCTGCATGCCGAACAACAGGCCGATGCCGCGCGCCGTCGTCTGCGGCGTGAGCTCGGCGCCGGCGTCGCCCTCCTCGTCGACGAGCTCGAGGATCTTCCGATAGAGCTCCGGGCCGGCGTTGCTCTGGGCGAGGCCGAACGTCACGGGGCGACCGGTGCGCCGGTTGACGTCGGCCATCCACTGCACCTCGGCGCGCGTTCCCTCGTATTGCGGGCCGGGACGCTCGAAGCGCGGCGCGACCTCGTACACGCCGCGACCGACACCGCCGAGGACGTCCGCGATCGCGAGCAGCTCGCGCTCGTCGGCCCATGTCCCCGGCACCGGCCGACCGTCGGGGACGCGGTGCAACAGCGTTCGCGACGTCGAGAAGCCGAGCGCTCCCGCGCGCATCGCTTCGTCGACGAGATCACACATCGCGGCGATGTCGTCGTCGGTCGCCGGCGATTCGTCGAGGCTGCGATCGCCCATCGCGTAGTGCCGTACCGCGCAGTGACCCACCATGCCGCCGACGTTCACGCCTTTCGGGAGTGCGTCAATCGCGGCGAGGTACTGCCCGTAGGTCTCCCAATCGAACGACAGGCCGGCCAGGATGCTGTCGGCGGGGATGTCCTCCACCGATTCCATCAGCTCGGCGAGCCATCGCTCCTCACCGTGGCGAACGGGCGCGAACGTCACGCCGCAGTTCCCGAGCACGACCGACGTGACGCCGTGCCAACACGACGACGTCGCGTCGGGATCCCACGCGACCTGCGCGTCGAGGTGGGTGTGAACATCGACGAAACCGGGCGTCACCGAGGCGCCGCGCGCGTCAATCTCGTCGCGTCCCGGCTGCGGCACTTCGCCGACGAGCGTGATGCGATCGCCGTCGACCGCGACGTCGGCTCGCCTCGGCGCGGCGCCGGTCCCGTCGACGACCGTTCCACCGCGGATCACGAGATCGTGCATGGCAGGAGGATAAGAGGCGTGGGTCTCCGCCGGTAACCTTGCCCGGTGGTCGCGTTGATTCCCGACACCGTCGCCGACGTCGCCAAGGGCCTGTCCGAACACGACTATCTGGCCGACGAGGGCCTCGCGACTTCGATCTTCCTCGCCCTGCGGCTGCGTCGCCCGCTTTTGCTCGAGGGCGAGGCCGGCGTGGGCAAGACCGAGGTCGCGAAGGTGCTGGCGCGCTGGACGGGAGGCGAGCTCGTCCGCTTGCAGTGCTACGAGGGCATCGACGCGTCCCAGGCCGTCTACGAGTGGGATTACTCGCGACAGCTGCTGCACCTCCGCGCGGTCGAGGCGAGCCACGAGCGCGTCGACGAGGACGAGCTCTACTCGGAGCGATTCCTCGTCAAGCGGCCGTTGTTGCGCGCACTCGCGCACGACGCCGCGCTACCGCCAGTGTTGCTGATCGACGAGGTCGACCGCGCCGACGACGAGTTCGAGGCGTTCCTGCTCGAGATCCTGTCGGACTGGTCGATCTCGGTTCCCGAGCTCGGTGTCGTCCGGGCCGTCGTGCCGCCGGTGGTCGTGCTCACGTCGAACCGCACGCGTGACGTCCACGACGCGCTGAAGCGGCGGTGTCTCTATCACTGGATCGCACATCCCGACTTCGAGCGCGAGCTGGCGATCGTGAAGCTGCGGGCACCCCACGTCGCCGAGCTGCTCGCGCGCGACGTCGCGGCCGCGGCCGAGGCGTTGCGCGGGCTCGAGCTGTACAAGCCGCCCGGTGTCGCCGAGACGATCGACTGGGCGGAGGCGTTGGCGGCGCTCGGCCGCAGCCGGCTCGACGAGGCGTCCGTCGACGCCACGCTCGGGACGATCCTCAAGTACCGCGAGGATCAGGATCGCGTGCGCGCACACGGGCTCGGCGAGATCGTCCGTACCGCGATGGCGCGTGGTGCCTGACATCACGTTCGAAGCACCCGAGCGGATGGCCGTCGCGTTCGCGCGCGTGCTGCGCGGCGCGGGCGTCGACGTGCCGCTGGGTGCGACGCTGACGTTCACCGAAGCCCTCGGATGCGTCGGCCTCTCCGAACGAACGAGCGTGTACTGGGCGGCGCGCGCGACGTTGGTCACACGGCCGGAAGACCTCCAGCTCTTCGACCGCGCGTTCGACGTCTTCTGGACGCGCGTCGGCGCCGGTGGCAGCGCGTTCGAGCAGATGCAGCCCGAAGAGGTCGTGATCGCGCTCGACCTGCCGGAAGCCGGTGAGCAGCGGAACGAGCACGACGAAGGGGTGGACGCGCCCGTCGTCACGCTCCGTTGGAGCGCGCGTGAGGTGCTGCGCCACCGCGACTTCGCGCTCTACACCCCGGTCGAGTTCGCCGAAGCGCGGCGGTTGATGAGCGATCTGCGCCTCGTCGGCGCGGCGCAACGCTCACGGCGGCGCACGCCGACCCGAATATCGCGCGGAGCTCCCGATCTCCGCCGGACCGTGCGGCGATCGCTCCGGGCGGGCGGCGAGCCGGTGCAGCGCGCGTTCTTGACCCCTGGTGAGCGCACCCGCCGTCTCGTGTTGCTGCTCGACGTGAGCGGTTCGATGGAGCCCTACGCGCGTGCCTTCGTCCGGTTCCTGCACGCCGCGGTCGTGAGCCGCGCCCGCGTCGAGGCGTTCGCGCTCGGCACGCGATTGACGCGGGTGACCCGCGAGCTCGCGTCGCGTGATCCGGATGCCGCGATCGATGCCGCGGCCCGGCGCGTCACCGACTGGTCGGGCGGCACCCGCCTCGGCGACGGCCTCCGCCGCTTCAACGACGAATGGGGAGTGCGCGGTTTGGCCCGAGGCGCGATCGTCGTGATCTTCTCCGACGGCTGGGACCGGGGCGACACCGACATTCTCGCCGAGCAGATGGCGCGGCTCGAGCGGGTGGCGCACCGGATCGTCTGGGTGAACCCGCTGAAGGCGACGCCGGGCTACGCACCGCTCGCCCAGGGGATGGCCGCGGCATTGCCGTTCGTCGACGAGTTCGTCGAGGGTCACTCGCTGGCGGCGCTCGAGGAGTTGACCCGCGTGATCGCGACGTAGACGAAGACCGAGGAGAGCGACGTTGAAAGAAGTTCTCGACGACATCGAACGCTGGCAGGCCGGCGGGCACCGCGTCGCAATCGCGCGCGTCGTCGGGACCGAGGGCTCAAGCCCGCGCGATCCCGGCGCGACGATGGCCGTCAACGACGCGGGCGAGGTGGCCGGGTCGGTCTCGGGCGGTTGTGTGGAGGGCGCCGTCGTGCAGGAGGCGCTTGCAATCCTCGCCGGCGAGAAGGAACGAGGCGTCGTCACCTTCGGCTACTCCGACGACGAGGCCTTTGCAGTCGGCCTCACGTGCGGCGGCACGATCCACCTGTTCGTGGAGCCCCTCGACTGGTGAGCAC
>Ga0335085_10001075_pt1 | contig 63793 bp, 62 predicted proteins | sample Lox_Sample_45_FD_206712 | JGI IMG/M metagenome (GOLD analysis project Ga0335085, IMG submission 206712) | Soil microbial communities from Loxahatchee National Wildlife Refuge, Florida, United States - Lox_Sample_4.5 | ecosystem: Environmental > Terrestrial > Soil > Wetlands | place: USA... | reverse complement strand
TCAGGGAGCCTCAGTGAGGGCAGTGGGTGAAATTGTGGGTAAGCTGAAGTGGGACACCATTCACTAACTGCTTAAGAAAGAATGGCGGGGACGACGAGACTCGAACTCGCGACCTCTGCCGTGACAGTGCACCCTCTTTTGGTAACTGCTTGAAACTACGCGGCACGGATGGCTACCAAAACCGCGCTTTGGAACCGCAAGTAACAATTATTGGACCATGAACGGACCAAGAAATGGACTCTGCCGCACGACGGCAGAAACTTCTGGAAGTGACGGGGTTCGAGCCGCCTCTGCTGTGACAATTTGCGGAAAACTGACCGCACGCTGCGTTTTCTCATCCTGCGGCAATTCCGGGTCTGGCATTTTGCCAGGCCCGCAGGCCGTCCTTGTTTCCATAGTGATCAAGGATGAATGCCTTCATGCGCTATCCCAACCCGACCGGAACGCCGGTCGTAACATTGGCCTCTTTCCACCTGTTGTCAGGCGGCACCGGGCTTTACTGAATACGCACCAACTTCACCTTCAACATGCCGACTTTAGTTTTGGGTAGGCTCGATTCAAACAATTCATCGCCATTGATTCTGCGGCCGGCAATCCATCTTCCGTTTTCATAACGCCCTTCGTCCTTTGAGGAAACAAAGACCTTTCCGGGGCCTGAATCAATCGTGAAGGCGGGATCCCCATTTGCTCCGATGAAGAGGAATTCGTCGGGTGCGGTGTTGACCACAATGGCGAAGGGTCGCTTGTCACTTGGCATTGCACGGGATGCCAAAGAAACGCCCGCTCCAAGCTCCGCCTCCGAATCGGGCTTGGGAGCCGGTGTGCCAAACCCCATATCCGCTGAAAGCGTGATTTTGTAACCGCCAAGGGAAACAGGTTCGGACTTCTCGCCGTCGATTACCAGAATGCCATTCACCTTACCTGCAGCCTGCCACTCGGCCAATTGGGGAAGCATCGGGGAAAGTAGCTTGTATGCCTGCGCCACCTGTCCGTCTGGACTCAGATCTTCAACGCCGAAGGGCGACCAGCCCAGAGCAGAGTGATGACCGAGAGCCCAGAACAGATTTCCCACCTGGTCCTGAGCTTCGGGAATGAACAATGGATTCCCGGACCGGGCATAGAGCGCACATGTCCCCTTGAAGTCCGGTACGTAGATATCTGGAGCGAACAAATCGATGGAGGGAGCGGCGGCCCGGTAAATGTCCATCACGCGGGCAACCGGTCCACCGCTCGGCCATTGACCGGGCAGCTCCGCCTTGGGCTGAGGACCGAGCCACGCATTCACATACATGGGTATGTTCAATTCGGCCTTGCCCGCGGTCGCTACCTCGTTCACATACCGCCCCATGTAATAGGCCATGAAGACCTCATCAGCCCACTCATTTTCGCCGAAGACTTCCTTCCAACTTCCCTTCGTCTTGTAACCGTTCTTTCCCCAGACCTCCTGCACTTCGGGCAATAGAGTGTCTTTATGCTTTGTGAGGTAGCTCATCAAGTCGGCTGGAGCAGAACCAGCCCATGCCGACTCCGCCATAGGAGAACGGTCCCGGCTGTTACCCAGACTGCCGATCTCGTTCTCAACCTGCACCATGATGACCGTATGCTGGGGATCGACATCCTTGACGTGACTCATCAACGCAGCGAAGGCCCTGGCGTCGGCCTTGACCGTATCCTTGCCAAATGGGCTCAGCGGACCCGTGCTCCGCTGTTCCATGTACTTGGCCAGAAAGGAACCCATTCCGCCATCGGGCCGCACCTCGATGACCATGGGCGGGAAGCGCTTCGGGTCTGCCTTCACCCAATGCGGAGGGTAGCTCGAACCCGCGTTCTTCCAAGTGGCGAACCAGATCAGCACGAGCCGCATATTTCGCTTTCGTGCCTGGTTGATTTGGTCGTCAACAAGGGCGAAATCAAACTTGCCCTCTTTTGGCTCGACCAATTCCCAGCTAACAGTGCCGATCACCGTGTTGAGGTGAAGAGCGGCGAGCTTGTCCCATACCGGCAGCATATACTCGATGCTCGAAGCACTCGAATTGTGCAATTCACCTGCGAGCATGATGAATGGCTTGTCGTCGACGAAGAACTGTTTGACCGCGCCATTCTGGCGGAGCTGCGGCAAGGGAGCCGTTTGCGCTTCGCAAGTCACAGCGGCGCATAAAAAGAGAGAAATTATGAACTTCATGTAGTCCATAAGTTTCGATAACCCTCATTCACGCCGCCAATAACAGCGACGGCCGCGTCGGCTATTCTAAGCGACCAAAGCTCATTCCCATAGTGATCGAGAATGACTGCCTTCATGACCTATCCCATCCTCTCCCATCTTCGCGGCACCAGCTTCTGCAAGCCTGAACTCAAAGAAAGCGACAACCAGGCACCAGGGATTTGCTTTGCTAGCTCACAATTTGGTCAGCGACAGCTTCTTTGAGTCCAGCTGCCGCCTGTGTGGAGAGAGCATGGGCCGCTGCTTGGGAATCTTGAAATTCCTCGAGTCGATAGACTCTGCCCCACCGCAGGGTGAACACATTGAGACCACGGTTGACGTACGCATCGCCGTTAAGCAACGTTGCAGTGCCGTCCCATTGGACAAACACGGTGGTGTTACCCGGCCAACCATTTACCCAGATGTTGTTGATCCTGAGACGGAGATTGGGCTGGACACGGCCGAGGCGTTGAAACCAGCGGCGCAAGGCTTCTTTGTCGTTGCGCTCACCAGCAAGCGCGTGGATTCCCGAAACGCGATGATGAACCTGCGGCGCGACCACTGCCACTGCCTCATCCCAGCGATGGTTGTTGACGTCGTCGAAGGTCTGCCGGATTTTTTTCTTAACAATGTGACTGTATAGCATTTTTTTGGTTCCTCTTATGTGAAAAGATAGTTTACTGCCTGGTTAGCAACAGGGGCGACCAGTCCGCAGGCCACGCCGCGCGCTGTCACCCAAGTGCCCCGGCCTTACGACACACCAACTGGAACCAATTTCTTAGAGGCTTTCCAGAGCTGCCGGTTGATGAAATCGGGTGCGAGGCGGCGCATCAGCGCGAGTAGCTTCGCCTGTCCCGGCCGAACCTCGAGTGCTCCTGCCTCGAGGGACGCAAAGGATTGCTTCACCAATTCGTCTGACGTTATTAGGGTGATGCCTTCGCCGTCCGCAATGTCTGCCGACAAGTCGGTCTTCACTGCCGGCGGCATAAGCTCGATCACCTCGACACCGGTTTCTTCCATCTGGAACCGCAGCGACTGAGTGTATGAGTGAACCGCCGCCTTAGTGGCACAGTAGATTGGCGCAGAAGGCAAAGGCACGAAAGCGAGTGCGGAGGATACGTTGATGACGGTGCCCTTGTTGGCCGTGAGAATGTCGATGAATGCGGACGTCATGCGAATCACGCCCCCCACGTTGATGTTCACCTCGGCCATCAATCCATCCAAGTCAGCCGCCGCCGGGACCTTGAGGTTTTTGTGAAGCATGATACCCGCGTTATTCATCAGGACGTCGAGCTTTGGAAATTCAGCCTTCACCCGCCTTGCAAGGGCGGCGATTTGGGCGGGATCTGCGACGTCGCTCTGGATGGTGTGGAGCTTCGGATAATGTGCCTTTATCTCGTCGAGCACCGACCGGCGGCGACCGGTCACAATGACCTGGTTGCCGAGTTCGAGAAACTTGAGGGCAAACGCGAGGCCAATACCTGCAGAGCCTCCGGTAATAAGGATCGTGCGACCTGTGATTTTCATAAGACTCCTTTTGTTCGTTTAATTTGTGTGAAGAATCATTTCGACTGTGGACGCAGCGCTGCCTCAGCCTCATCGCTCGGGACTGCCGCCGGCTTTACTCCAAACCAGATCGAGTAGAGTGCCGGCAGGAAGATGAGGGTCAGCACCGTACCCACGGCTGTCCCCCCAATCAGCGTGTATGCCATCGACCCCCAGAAGACTGAGAAGGTCAGAGGGATGAAAGCCAATACAGCTGCAAGGGCCGTAAGGACCACCGGCCGCGATCGCTGTACAGTCGCCTCGACGACCGCGTGATAACTGTCAAGACCTTCCTCCTGATTTGTTTTGATTTGACCGATGAGGATCAGCGTATTGCGCATCAGGATGCCAGCTAACGCGATCAGTCCGAGGATCGCATTGAACCCAAATGGTTGGTGAAAGAGAAGCAATGTTGGCACGACACCAGCGAGACCTAAAGGCGCCGTGAGGACCACCATAAACATCGCAGAGAATGACCGCACCTGGAAGATGATCACTGTGAGCATCAGCACGATCATCGCGGGAAACACGACTGAAAGTGCCCGGTTCGCTTTTCCAGACTCTTCAATATTGCCGCCCGTTTCGATCCTGTAGCCCTCGGGCAGGCCGGCGATAATCGACTGAATCGCTTTTTCGATTTCCGCAGAAACCTGGGGAGGCTGAAGAGACTCGTCGATGTCACTCTCCACTGTGATGGTCGGCACGCGATCGCGACGTTTGAGGATCGGATCTTCAGGACGAATCTCGATGTGGCCGACTTGGCCCAGTGGGACAGCTTTGTCCCAGTGATTCATCAGAGTCATGTCGTTCAGCTTGCTGGGATCGAGGCGATCTGTTCCGGCACTTCGAGCGATTACCTCCGCCGTTCGGATGTCTTCCCGGACCTGCGTCACCCGCGCACCGGTCAGAAGAAATTGGATCTGCTCGGCAGCCTCGTGGGAGGAAAGGCCAATCAGCTGTAACCGAGCTTGGTCCAGGACAAAATGTACAGTTGGAGCGCGTTCGCCCCAGTCCTGGTTTACCTGTCGAGTGTGGGGATTTTTCAGCATTGCGGCCTGTACCTGCGCCGCAATCGCGCGGTCCTTTTCCAAGTCAGGACCCATGACGCGAAACTCTACGGGCCACGGCGCATATGGTCCAAAAACCAGCTGCGAGGCGCGCACGCGTGCCTCCGGTGCAAGTCCCTGCTGAACTCGCTCACGTAGTCTGAGCTTCAGACGGTCTCGATCCTTCTCACTCGCTGTCAGAACGATAATCTTGGCAAAATCAGGGTTGGGGAGTTCTGGATTGTAGGAAAAGAAGAAGCGCGGAGCGCCCGCCCCAATGTAAGCCGTAACAATCTTTGCTTCGGGTTGCAACCGCAGCCAGTCCTCGACTTTTTTCGAACTCGCGTTGGTGGATTCTATGCTGGTGCCTTGCGGCATTGTCACCTCTACCAAGAGTTCAGGCCGATCGGATTGAGGGAAGAACTGCTTCTTGACGAGTCCCATACCTGCAAGGGCGACAAGAAAGAGGCCCAGAACAATGCACGCAACCAAAACCTTCCGGCGGACTGCCCAGGCGATTAGTTGGCGGAGCTTCTCGTAGCCGGGTGTTGCATAGATGGCTGCATGGCCGCCAGACAGCGCTTTAATCTGCGGTAACATCTCCACGCCAAGATAAGGAGTGAAGGTTACGGCAACAACCCACGAGGTGAGCAGTGCAAAACCCACTACCCAGAAGATGTTTCCCGCATACTCGCCAGCGCTCGATCGAGCGAACCCCACTGGCATGAGACCAATAACAGTAACTAGCGTGCCTGCAAGCATGGGAGCAGCAGTATGACTCCAGGCATACCCAGCAGCCTTTATGCGATCCCACCCTTCCTCCATTTTGACCACCATGATCTCGATGGAGATGATCGCGTCGTCAACCAGAAGGCCAAGGCCGAGGATCAGAGCGCCGAGTGTGATGCGATCAAACACTCTTCCAGTGAGAAGCATGATGACGAAGACGGCCGCCAACGTGAGCGGAACGGCGGCTGCCACAACGATTCCCACGCGCCAACCCAGGCTGATGATACTAACGATCATCACGACCGCCAGCGCAACAAAGAACTTCAACATGAACTCATCCACTGCTTCGCGGATGTTTACTGCCTGGTCCGTCACTTTGCTGAAGGTAATGCCTGCGGGGAGTTCGGCGGAAATCTTCTTCTGTTCGGCAACAAGGGCTTTGCCGAGGTCCAGACCATTCCAGCCCTCCTTCATCACGATGCTGAGAAGCAAGGCCGGCTGGCCATTATGACGAACAAGAAAAGTCGCGGGATCTTCGTATCCGCGCTTCACATCGGCAATATCGGAGAGCTTTAGGGTACGCCCGCCTGAAACGACCGCCGTATCCCGAATCTTCTGAAGATCATCAAGCGCGCCATCCAGGCGAATATAAACCTGTTGAGCATTCGTATCGACAGACCCAGATGGGGTTACGGCATTCTCGCGGACCAGCGCATCAAACACATCTCGTGCGCTCACTCCCAGCGTGGCCAGCCGTTCGTACGAGAACTCGACAAAAATACGTTCTGGTTGTTCCCCAACGATGTCGACCTTCTTGACGCCAGGCACATGAAGCATCCGCTGCCGAAGAGTTTCTGCTTCGCGCGCAACCTGGCGAGGAGGAAGGTCTGGAGCCTCAACCGAGTAGAGCGCGAACGTCACATCCGAGTACTCATCATTGAGGAAGGGACCGAATACGCCCTGCGGCAACTTGTGCGCTTCATCGCCTAACTTTTTACGAGCCTGGTAAAATTCTTCCGGGACGTCCTCTGGTCGAGTGGTGTCCTTGAGACTCAACTTCATCAGCGCGAGGCCGGGCCGGGTGAAAGTCTCTACGCGATCGTAGTCGCGCAATTCCTGCAGGCGCTTCTCCAGTGGCTCGGCCACGAGGTCCTGCATCTCCTGTGCCGTCGCTCCCGGCCACACCGCCGCAACGGTAAACACCTTGATGGTGAAGGTAGGATCTTCTGCGCGTCCTAGTTTCAGGAAGGCAAAGATGCCAGCACCAACGATCGCAATGAGCAAGAACAGAGTGATGGCCTTTTCGCGGACTGCGAGAGCCGACAGGTTGAGAAACGGCTTCGCAGCCGCATCGTTTTTTTGTGACATATGTTGCCCGCTCATCGAAGTTCTGCCTTGGTCTCGACACGCACGCGTTGGCCGTCGCGAAGGAGATGGGCGCCAAGCGCTACGACCTGTTGTCCTGGGCGCAGGTTTCCGCTGATGGTTGCGAGTTCTTCACCCAATTGGCGTACTTGTACAGGTTGAAATGAGACTGTGGATGTAGAAGGGTTCAGTAACCAAATACCAGGTCCCTTCCCTTGATCGAGGACGGATGCAACCGGCACTTGCAACGCATCGGTCTCTCCATCGCCGGAGAGGTGGACAGTAACAGTTGCTCCTAACGGAGCATTCGCGGCAGCGCCTTCGAGAACGTAGCGTGCTTCAAAGGTACGGGTCTGCGCGTCAGCAGCACCGGAAAGCTGTCGCAATCGAACTGGAACTCTGGTGGTACTGCCGTAGAGCGTTGCGTATGCCGTCGATCCAAGCTTCGGCCTCAACGTCTCCGGGAGGTTCACTGTGGCCTCTCGCGGACCGGAATGGGCGAGCTTCACAACTGTTTGGCCCGCCATCACCACCTGTCCCGGCTCGGCCAAGGTTTCGACCACCACGCCATCCGCATCCGCAACGAGTTGTGAGTAGCCGCCCTCATCTCTCGCAACCTGCTCCTGAGCGGTGGCAGCAGCGAGCTCCGCTTGTGCTGAGTCTGATGCGGCCTTGATCTGATCGTAGATGGAAGCGGAAACCGCGCCGCTCTTGACCAGGGGGCGATAGCGGGCCTCATCGGCGGCGGCTTGAACAGCCTTTGCCTTCGCCGCGGTGACTGTTTCTGCTCGCGCGGTAATGGCATGGACATAGTCGGTTCGATCAATCGTCATGAGCGGTTGTCCAGCGCGGACAAACTGCCCCGTATCTACCAAGCGGCTCGTGATCTTTCCGGGAACTCGGAAACCAAGATTGCTCTGAACACGCGCCGATACCACGCCAGTGAACGCGGGATCTGCCCCGGACGACGAACCTATTTCCACTACGCGAACCAGCTCCGGCTGTGTTCTTGGGTCTAATTCCCGCTTCTGACCGCAACCAGTTAAGCTGAGTGCGAGGCCGATAACGACTAGAACCAGGGCGGAATAACTGAAATTGATCCGATTCATATGGCTCTTCCTTTTATTTGTTGTGTTTTCGATCATGGGAGCCAGCCGCCCCCGAGAGCGCGATAAGAACCGACTGCTGCACGCGCCGCACTCTCTCGCGCTACAGCCAACTCGTCCTTGGCGACAAGCAACTGACGATCCGCGTCGAGCACATCCGTGAGTCCGATGACGCCCGCGGCGTAGGATTCTTCCGAGCGGTCGCGCACGCGCTGCAATTCGTCGATTTCACGGAGGATTTCATTGCGGCGATTTTCCGATTGGACGAGAAGACTGAAGGCATCTTCGACGTCTTCGGCCGCATGAAGAGCGGAGTTCCGATACTGGACCAGGGCTTCGGCATTGGCGCCTCGCGCTTGCGCCACTTCTGAGGCGACACGCCCGAAATCGAAGAGCCTCCAGCGTAGACCGACTACGCTGATGGGCTGGAATCCTTGCTGCTCGAAAAGGTGCGCGGGCGCGAGCGCTTGAGATCCGACGATGCCTGAAAGTGACAGCTTTGGATAATATTCGGTGAGGGCCTGGCCAATGCGAGCGTTCGAGGCAGCAACCGTTCGCTCGGCAGCGATGATGTCAGGTCTCCTACGTAAAAGATCAGTGGGCGTGCCGAAACCGGAGATTTCCGGTACATCGGGAATGTCTGCGACAGGGCTCAACTCCGCTGCGTACGTTCCTGGCTGCGCGCCCATGAGGACGTCCAGCCGGTTCAGTTGTGCTTCGAGAGAGACTGTGAGCAGTGGGATTGTCGCCTTCGCTTGCGACAGCAAGGCCTGGGCCTGAGCGAGTTCGCGGTCGGAAGCGATGCCCGCATCCTTGCGTTGCTGCACCAGTTCGACGAGATGCTCGTCAGTGGCGATCTGGTCCTTGGCGAAGTTTAAGCGCGCCTGCGCGCCGCGTATCTGCATGTAGGCATCAGCGGCTTCCGCGGCTACAGTGATGCGGGTTCCCGTTCGTAGAGCCTCAGCTGCCTGGGCCTCGGCAGCAGCAGCCGCAGCTCCTTTTTTCAAGCCGCCGAACAGATCCGTTTCCCAACTCGCAATGAATCCGAGATCGTAGTAGTTCTGTGAGCGGTTATAGCCGGGCGCGTGTGAGGCGAGACGGCCCGTCATACTTTCAGTCGACTGGTACAGTGTGGTCGTCGAAGCGTAAAGGTTTCCTGATGGTAAGCGCTGCGCTCCTGCTCCCCGGGCAGCGGCATGCGCCTGTTGCACCCGTGTCATGGCAGCGGCGATGTCGAGATTCTGGTCCAGCGCACGCTTCACGATCCGTATCAGCTCGGGGTCATGGAAGCCAGTCCACCATTGATCGAGAGGCGGTGCCGGCAAGGAAGCAGCACGAGTTTCAATCGAGGGGGCATTGTGAAACGGCTGCAGCTCCACCGTCGGGCGATTATATTTCGGCCCCACGGCGCATCCGCTGAGGCTCGCGCCGAGAGCAAGCGCAAGGCTCATTCGTAGGATGAGCTTCCGAGCGGCGAGCGAGACCTTGTCAGACATTAAGGAGGTCATTCCTGTGCTCCATAACGGCGCAACCTGCGGGCGACCTGTTTCAAAATCTCATTCGTAAACACACCACAGCCTCGGCATCTGGCCCCCTGCTTCATCAGTTCCAGAAGCAGCTCTTCCCCTTGTCGGCCGATCGTCGTTAAGTTCTTCAGATCGATGACGAGTTCACGGCCGTCAAGTCCCGATCCCGCCCTTTCGCAGGCGGCTTTCAGCTCATCGGACCAAGGCGGGACGAGCTTGCCCTCTACCACGAGCCGGCGCTGCGTCCTTCCTTCAACAAACGAGATCTTCAACATGCTGTTTTCCTTTGCGGTCGTGAAGCCACTTGCACTTGCGTTCTGGCTGCACGATTCAGCTGCGTGCCAGCCAATGGCTGTAGCGTACGGAATCGAGTCGTCCGAAACCCTTGTGGTGACGGAGCAAGCGGTACCACTTGCTCCACTCGCGGGCGAAAGTGAAAATCTGAACCATAGCGCCCTCCTTCTCATCTGCTTTGCGTTCGAGCGACAAGAGGAAGGGCAACGCGGATGCCAGAGCGTGGCGCGCCATCGCATTCAAGCAACTTATTCATTTGTTTGGAAATAGCCGCCAGCACGAGAGGGCTACATATCGGGGTGTCAGCGTGCCAGTGCCAGAGAGTTGGTACCCTGCCAGTTTACTGGCACTGACGGAAAAGGCATTTCGAGAGAGCGCCCTCGAAGGAAAACGAGTAAGGCGCGACTACGAGGAATGACGTGAGACGCCGAGCTTGCTCATTCTCAGCTGGAGGGTGGACCTTTTCATTCCGAGCTTCGCCGCTGCGCCCTTCGGACCTGCCACCACCCAATTGGATTGTTTCAAGGCTCTGAGGATTTGTTGACGTTCTGTCTCTTCGAGCGTGTCGCGCAGCCCGCCATTTGTCGATCCCTGAGCAGAACTCTTTTCTGCTGGAGATGAGGGTTTGGAAATCTTCAGGTCTGCCGCATCTACCTTGAGCACAGGGCCGGTAGAAGTAATCACGGCGCGCTCAATGACGTTTTGGAGTTCTCGTATATTGCCAGGCCAATGATATCGGGACAGGGCATCCAGGGTGGCGGAGGAGATCGTGTCAATCGTTTTGTTCATTCGCTTGGAAAACTGCTGCGCGAAGTGGCGAACCAGGAGTGGAATATCGCCGTGGCGCTCGCGAAGTGGCGGGACCTGGATTGGGAAAACATTCAGCCGGAAGAACAGGTCGGAGCGGAATTTCTGTTCGGCGACCATCGCTTCCAAATCGCGGTTTGTGGCAGCAATCAATCGAGCATCGGTGCGCAGCGTCCGCGAACTGCCCAAGCGCTCGAATTCCCGCTCTTGTAGCACGCGCAGCAGCTTGGTCTGCAATTCGAGGGGGATCTCTCCGATCTCGTCCAGAAAAATCGTCCCGCCATTGGCCACTTCGAAGCGGCCGATGCGTTGCGCGATGGCTCCCGTGAAAGCACCTCTTTCGTGTCCGAAGAGTTCGCTTTCCAGCAAGCCAGTCGGTATGGCGGCACAGTTGAGTTTCACGAAGGCCTTTGATTTCCGCGGGCTCAAATCATGAATCGCGCGCGCGATGAGTTCCTTACCGGCGCCGGTCTCCCCGTAGATCAGCACGGTGGAATCTGTGGGAGCCACGGTTTCCACTCGCTTCAGCACTTTGCGCAGGGCCGAACTCTTCCCGACGATCTCGGCGAAGTTCATCTCCGAGCGGATTTCTTCTTCCAGATAGAGCTTTTCCTGCGCGAGTTTGTCCTTGAGCTCGGAGATCTCACGGTAGGCAAGGGCGTTTTCGATGGCAATTGCGATCTGGCCCGCGGACTGGCTGAGGAAGTCGACATCTTCTGCCGTGAAGGTTTCCTCTGTTAAACGCACAATCATCAGGTCCCCCAGCGCACGGCCGCGATTCACCAGCGGGATAAAACATGCGCTCTTCACGCTTTCCGCCGCTGCGAGTCTGTACCCCTCGCCGCCGCCGGGCCAACCGATCTCGTCAACCGTGGCGACCATCGGCTTCATCGTCTCGAATGCTCGTCTGGCGGGATCGTTCTCCGGCACAGTGAGAATCACCTCCTCCTTGGCGAAGCCCATACTGGCGGGCGCATCAAACGCATAGAGCTTGAACGTTCCCGCCCCTTCCCCCGGTAACCAGACCCCGGCTCCATCGCAGCGCATGACCTCACGAAAGTTGGCAGAAATCGCGCGTAGCACTTCGCGCAGGTCAAGATTCGAGGTGATGCGGCTCGTCAGGTTCAGGAGTAATTGCAGGCGTTCGTTTTGTCGCTGTAGGCCCGCCTGTGGATCTTGTGCCGGCCCAGGAATCAAATTGTCATCACCATTTCCGCTCATGTGGTTTTCGAAGAAGGCGACCCATTATTCGACAGTGTATCTCAGAACACATGAGGGGAGCATTGCGCGTCGGGCCGTAGGTTTTCAGAAAGCACGCCCGATCTCTCAGGGTAATTGACTGTCGGGGAGCACCTTCAACTTCGACAGTACTGAAGCCCCGGGCCGAGGGTCACTGGGTAACAACCTCGCCTATCACCTGGAAGACTACTGCCGCCGCAAAGCAATTCACTCTGGCCTCGCCAAGAGGATCTAATTTTGTGCCTCATTGCGTAAGAATTCCTCCTGCGTCGCAGTTGCGACGCGGGAGGCAGGAATGCAACAGGGGAGCCTAATCAGGAGTGCTCGCAAACGCGGCCCGGATGTCTGGCAGTTCCGTTGGGCGGACAGGGGACCGTACGGAAAGCGCATCTATCGCAAGCGGGTGATCGGCACAGCTTGCCAATACGCCGACGCGGACTCTGCCCGCAGAGCAGTCACGGGACTATTAAGAGAAATCAATGCGAATGTTTTTCAGCGATGCCATCTCCCGATGACTATTGTGGAAGTATGCGATCACTTTGTTCAGCGCGAACTGACTAAGGACAATAGCTGGCGAAGCTATTCCACAAAGAAGGCGTACAAAGCGTACTTGAACCGATGGGTCATCCCACATTGGGGCAGCGTGCGTCTTTCGGAAGTAAGAACGACAGAAGTAGAGTTATGGCTTCGTAGTTTGCCCCTGGCGAAGTGCAGCTGTGCGAAAATCCGAGGTATTCTCTCGGTTCTTTTCAATCATGCTTGCCGTCATGAACTCTTTGACCGCAACCCGATCCGTTTAGTTCGGCAGAGTGCGAAGCGGCGCACTACGCCAAGTGTGCTGACACCCGCTGAAATAAAGGCGCTCATAAATGGCCTGGGTTTACGTGAGCGAACGCTAGTGCTCCTTGCGGCCTCCACCGGGCTGCGACAGAGCGAGTTGTTCGGATTGAAGTGGGGAGACATCAACTTTGCTCAAGGCACAATGAACGTCACGCGCTCCATCGTGTATGGAGTAGTAGGACCTTGCAAAACTGAATCTTCACAGAAGCCGGTGCCGGTTCATCCCACAGTCTTGGATGCGCTGGCGAAATGGAGAGAAGTCTGCCGCTACAACAAATCGGACGATTGGGTTTTTGCAAGCAGCCGTCACCGCGGCCGAAAGCCCATATGGGGTCAGGCAATCCTGCGCAAATACATTCGCCCCGTCGCGCAGAATGTTGGAATCCAGAAACGATTCGGATGGCATACTTTCCGGCACACGTACTCGACTCTGCTGCGGAGCGTAGGGACAGAGTTCAAGGTGATGCAGGAGTTGTTGCGCCATTCCTCGTTGCGATCTACGTTGGATGTTTACACGCAGGCGATCTCGCCCGCAAAACATGCGGCGCAGGCAGCCGTGCTCGCCCTGGTATTCGCTCCTGAAACACCCCGAGCGCACTCGCGTAAACGCTGTCAAATCTTGAATTGCCGCGCACCTGACAACGGCTCTAATTGACGAAAAGGGGTGCAAAAAGGGTGCAAGAATGCACCCTTTTGCACCCTGGTTGGTTTCATTGAAATTCGCACAACTCTTTTGGAAAGAATGGCGGGGACGACGAGACTCGAACTCGCGACCTCTGCCGTGACAGTAGAACGCCAGAACTCGTCGGCAGTTTTACGTACTGCCGAAGCGGCTTCATGAAGGGCAGAAACTTCAGCGTCGTTTATTCCCATGTGGTCCAGACATGTCTTTGGTGCAACCTTAAAGTGGAGCCTAGTTTGGTTCTCAATCCAACCAGGACGAGAAGCGTATTTGAGGAAAGTCCCGTAGCTGCCAGAGCCGACCAACCGATTCATTTCTTTCTTTGTTCCGCAGGCCATCACAAATTGTAACCACCGTTCTTCGTACTTCGCAGCCGCGGGATAAATTTTATTCTTTGCTGCTTCGCTTGCAAGCCATAATTCCGACTGTTTATCGGCATCCGCCCTCAAGATGATTACGTCTCCCGAAAAAACGTACTTGGCACCGCAATCGCCACAACTGAAACTCCAACCGATACTCTTGTTCGGACTCGGCCATGTGTCATGCTCTGACCATTCAGCTAAAATCTCGCCCTTCCCACAGAGGCAGGGGAAATTTCTTTCAAATCTATCTGTTCCCATTGCGAATTGTCCTTCCAAGTAACCTTCAAAACCACGCTTTAAGTGGTCAAATAGTCCATTGCAGACGCAATTTCTATAGAAACGGCTGAATGTACGGCCACACTTTATGAGTGGCCTCTCTGAAGTCTGCGCTCCCGGGTGAGACCTGGCGAACGCTGCTCCAGACATTCCGAACGAAGATTTTCTTGGCTCTGTCAGATGACTTCTCGGCCAGAACTGCTAGTGAACTCTGTGGGCGAGAGGACAAGCTGAAAGTAAGCTACAACATCTCCGAGAGCGGCCACGATGCACGCATTAGCTTGCTCACGGGGAAGGCCCTGTCCCACAAATCCAACATCACGGCCTCAAAGAGCTACAACACCCACACCGATTTTCGCTTCGACATGAAGACTTTCACGGAATTGCGTAACGCGCAGTCCGTAACCATCGCCTATGACGGCACGAACCCGATGTCGCCGATGTTCTGCTACTTGAAGCCTTATTACAACGACGCCAACAAATCCTACTTTCGGCAACTCGCCGATGGAGAACTCTAATGAACGGATTCGAAACGATACTGCCATTTCTCAAGCCAATCGAGCACCTCATCCTCGACGACTCGATCAGCGAGGTTATGGTGAATGGACCGCATCGTGTGTTTGTCGAGAAGGCTGGCTTTGTCGAAGAGGTCTGCGGTCTCGCCATCGGAGAAAAATCGCTGATGGTAGCAGTGAAGAACATCGCGCGCCGCCTGGGCGATGATATTTCTGAGTCCAAGCCGATCCTCGACTCGCGCTTGCCGGATGGAAGCCGCGTTGCCGCCGTCATTCCGCCTTGCAGCTTGAATGGCGTCACGTTGACCATCCGCAAGTTCAACGCCAGGCACTTCGGTATCGAGGACCTGATCAAAGCCGGAACCCTAGAACGATGGCTCGCGAACCAACTGGAGACCTACGTTCTAGGGCGAAAAAACATCCTGATCGCCGGCGGCACGGGGACCGGGAAGACAACCCTCCTTAATATCCTTGGGAAATTCATTCCCAGCGATGAACGAATTCTCCTCATCGAAGACACCTCCGAAATTCAGATGGACCAGGACAACCTTGTTCGTTTTGAAGCTCGGCAACCACAGAACGGTCTGCCGGCTGTGAGCATCCGTGACCTCTTGAAAGCAGCCCTCCGCCATCGTCCAGACCGGATCATCCTCGGTGAAATTCGCGGCGGTGAGGCATTCGATCTCTTGCAGCTTCTCAACACCGGTCATTCAGGAAGTCTCTCGACCGTCCATGCCACGTCAGCCATGCAGGCCCTCGCACGATTCACCAGCTGCGTCCTCCAAAGCGGAGTTGACTTGCCCTACCGTGCCATCAAGACCAATACCGCTGATTCGCTTGCCGTCGTCGTGCAACTCGAACGGCGACCAGGCAGGCGCTTTGTTTCCGAGGTGGTCGAAATCAATCGCTACGATCCCGATCTGGACGAGTATGACTTCGGCGTCATCTATCAAGCCCGCAAGGAGCAACCATGAACGCTCCTGAAAAAACCACGCTCTCGATCCCATCGGCGCCGGAATACATTCTCGATAACTTCAAACCGACAGACCGCGTCGCCATACTGGTTCTCAACCGGCAACTCGGTGAGACCACCCAAAGGATCAAAGCAGCGGACTGAGCCAATCCGAGCACGACTGGGCCTACGCAAAGCGTGCCCTAGCGCGGGGCGACGCCCCCGAAGAAGTGATCCGCCGAATCGCTGACTATCGCGCCAATGACAAGCACGATCCCGAATACTATGCTCGGAACACCGTCACGAAGGCTCTGAATGACCTGCCGAGCACCCGCCCCGCCGCTGAGCAATCAAAAGCACAACAGGATTCAATAAACGAACGAGCGCAAGGATTTTGACCCATATGACTCCATCGATCCATACCGAAGTTCAGACGAGCAGAGATGAAGGCACTAATTTTGAGCGATTGCTCGATAGTTTCGAGGCCGCTTCGCTCTTGAGAATTCACCCGAAGACGCTTCAGCGGATGGCTCGCAACGGCGAGATTGCTGGGATACAGATCGGAAGATTGTGGCGATTTCGTGCATCCGTACTGAATTCCTGGCTGACCGACAAGTCGCGCGCAAAGACTTCATGATATCCCTCGATAGACCGCGCTCGACTCTCGTCTGGAGCTGCTGTAACCTCCGTGTAGCCATCCGTGTCGCCTCAACGAAGGGAGAAAAATGAGGCACACGAGATACCAGCAGGGAAGTCTGAAACTTGCGGAACGCAAGAAAGGCAAGGTCTGGGAGTTTCGATGGAGAGATGTCCTACTCGACGGTTCAATCCGGCGAAGGAACATAGTCATCGGTACACTCGAAGACTATCCCAACGAGTCTATGGCGCAGTCTGCCGTGGATGCGCTCCGCTTAACCATCAACAAACAAACACCGCAGCAACTTCTCAGGGCACTCAAAGTCGACACCTTAATCCGCCATTACCGGGAACACGAGCTCCCCGACATCTTTCAGGAACGGAAGCCGATGCCCGGTACGGCCCAGGAAGGACAGAAGACCTATTCCACTCAGTACGCCTACGAGATATACCTCAAGTCTTGGATTCTTCCGCGGTGGCGTTCATATCGACTCTTAGACGTAAAGTCGGTGGACGTCGAAACGTGGCTGAAAACCTTGCCTTTGGCGCGAGGAAGCAAGGCCAAAATCCGAAACATCATGAGCGCTTTGTTCTCTCACGCGATCCGATGGGATTGGGCAGAGAAAAATCCAATCACGAGCGTACGTCAGAGCGCGAAGCGCACCAGGACGCCGGATGTTCTCACACCAGAGGAAATCACAGCCTTGCTTTCCAAGCTGCCAGAACCTCTGCGCACAGCCGCGGAATTGGATGCGTTCACCGGACTACGGCGAGGAGAACTCATCGGACTACAGTGGCACGACATAGATTTCGACAAACTTGTGATCCATGTTCGCCGCTCCGTGGTCATGATGGTAGAGGGAACGCCAAAGACCGAGGCATCGGCCAAAGACGTGCCGCTCGACTCAGCACTTGCAGAGTCTCTAAAGAGGTTCAGAGACACCAGCGCATACAACCAACCAACAAACTGGGTGTTCGCGTCTCCTCGGATGAAAGGAAAGCAACCGTGGTGGCCGGAAACCTTATGGAGACGGTACGGAAAGCCGGCAGTAGAGAGCGCCAAGATCTCGAAACGAGTCGGCTTTCACACCTTCCGTCACACATACACGACGCTCCTGACTCAGAACAACGAGGACGTCAAAGTCGTGCAAGAGTTGTTGCGTCACGCCAACAGCCGCATCACGCTAGATTTGTACGCACAGGCGGGGATGCCGGAAAAACGATTGGCGCAGAGCAAGGTTGTGAGGATGGTGCTGGACAAGAAGTCGGCAGTTGCTTAATTCCTGGACCAAAATTGGACCAAAAAGCTCGAAAAGCCAACGGCTTTTCGGGTGGATCTTTTTTGATTTGGACCAAAGTGGACCATGACAGTTTTTGCCGATTTCTTCTAAGTGCTTGAAAGAATGGCGGGGACGACGAGACTCGAACTCGCGACCTCTGCCGTGACAGGGCAGCGTTCTAACCAACTGAACTACGTCCCCGCTGAAGGGTGAAGCGTCACAAGTGCAACACAGGCGATGCTCAGCACCAACCGCCAAACGGTTCATGCGGAAGCATCGCAGCGCTAAACAACGGATGCAAGACAATTGCTGGCAAGCAGTTAGACCCAGACAATTGAGATGCAAAACATGGTGGGCACTGTCCGATTTGAACGGACGACCTTTCGGGTGTAAACCGAACGCTCTAACCGCTGAGCTAAGCGCCCCTGCATTAGTAATCGTACAGGATGCATCTCGAGGCGTCAACGGCGCGCGAGAGCGCGGCCGTAGATTTCGCTTGTAGGCTTGAGAGGCAGAGTGGTCCGACAGCCCCGTTGTTCTTGTGCAAAGTGCTTGAAGATAGGGCTTAGAATGGTTGCGCGAAAAAATGCTACACTGGAGAGGCTGCTTTCCGGATATGGCGCGGTCGCCAAGTGGTAAGGCAAAGGTCTGCAAAACCTTTATCGTCGGTTCGATTCCGTCCCGCGCCTCCAATTTTTCCCTGGTGAATCTCTCAGATTTCAAGGCAGTTCTTCCGGCTGGTTCGGCCACGGCCACGCGACAGGATGCTTGTACGAATTGCCGCGAAAACGGCGGGCAATCGCGCTCTTCCTTGCACTTTGTGGGTGCAGCCAGTAAACTCTTTCTCTTGCTTACAATCAAAGGACGCACTCTGGGATGCTGATCGCACGGGATTATGTCGGGTACATGGCCGCGGAAGTGGTGAAGCGGCTGGTGGAAGGGAAGTTGATCGAAACGAAGACCGCGGACGTCGTTGCGCAGCGGTTGCGGCAGCGGATGATGGAAGAGGTCACCGTAGAAGACCGGCTGAACGAAGAAGTGCGCAATATCCTGACGGAGCATCAGGAAGAGATGCGGCGCACGAACGTCTCGTACCAGGAGATGTACAAGAAAGTGAAAGCGCAACTGGCCCGGGATCGGAAGCTGATATTGCGGTAGGACGGAAGCGGAGTTTAGCGCCGGCGCCGGTACTTTGGCGGAGTGCCGAATGGGTTTCATGAGTCCTCGCGCGGGCTCGGGATAATTGGAAATGGCGCTGAAAGAGGCGCTTGAAGAAAAGAGACTCGAGGACAACCGACCGGAATGCGACTGAGCCGCGAAAAGATTGTAAGACTCTCCCATCAAATTACAGACGTGCTGGTCGCAAGCGATGACGTGGAATTCGTGGAAGACCGCGACACGATCCGCCGGGAAGTCGTGCAGATCCTGACGGCGACGTTGCACGAAGAAGAAAAAGCCGACCTGGAAGTCCGCAAGAAGATTACCTCGCAGAAAAAAGAGATCCTCGAAGACAGCGAGGAGTGGAACGTGCTCTACCGCAAGTATTACGCCGACGAACTGCACCGCATGGGAATTGCGGCCGCGCCTGACGATAGAGACCGCCGCCGGTCGTAAAGAGGTATCCCATCCAACTGAAGCTCGTTCAGAATCGACACCCGTTGTGTTACGACCAGTCATGCCCTCACACCCCACCCCCGTTTTTTCGTAAGTGTTCATTCTAAAGGGTTTTAAGTCCTGTGTTTTGGAAGTGTTCATTCTAAAGAGCTTGCAGGCCAGTTTTTTGGAAGTGCGGATTCTAGAGGAGATAGAGGCTAGAGGTTGGTGGTTAGTGGATAGCAAGAAGTACAACAGCCGGCCCCTCGCAGCGCTCGGAATGATCACTTGTTGCACGGATTCTCCGGCGGGAGAGACGCAGCCATCAGGCCGGGGGAGAGAAGAAGAGGGGAGGGATGCGGGCGGGATGGGCGTTACGGCCATGAAAAATGATAGCGGAGAAATGGATTACTGTCAAGGTACAGTACTTGATGCGTATCATTCGAATTGAGACGCGGGAAGTGGAATGGATGGAAGGGGTTGGCGGGATTTTGGGAGTTTGGTGAGACGGGGGAGCCAGAGGTTAGAGGTAGGAAGTTCGATGTTGAAAGAGAAACGAGACACTTACCTGAGCTAAAAGCGCTGCGCGCAAAGCCGGCGATTTAGACACCCGGGGCTGGAGCGAGCCACCATCACCAACCAATCAGAGCAATTTTGTAGACTAGTAGAATGACCACGGTCGCCAGCGCGATCCAGGCGGACAGAGCGTAGCGCCGGAAGAAGTACAGGGTCACGCCTGCCCAGCAGAGACAAGCAGCTATTAAGGCGCCACCAACATACGGCGCAGCGATTGCGGCCGAGAAGTTCGTGCCAAGGACGTGCCTGAGCCGGAAGAACTCGCCTAGTGTCCTTACCACGATGAGGAATTGAGTCGTGATTCCTATCTGAGCCCAGCGTTCTCTAGTCACGGGGATATTCTAGCTGGGCGGCCAACGCTTGGCGACAAATCCCGAATGCGCGCCGTATGCGTTTAGTTTTTTCACAGCTTCGATCGAAGGGTGCGGCATCTCCCCAATTAACGCAACTGACAAGGTTTTGCCACCCACCGGTTGGATGGGATTCTCCGCATCGTTGTCGGAGATCGTCGGAGAAAACCGTTGCAATGAATTTTGAGGCAGGCGCGAGAATGCCTATCGCCTTGCACCGATCTTGCACCCACTCTTTCAAACCGATGAAAACACAGGCGAGAAACGCGCCGCGCCGTGAAACTATCGGCTGTTCAAATTTTTCAGCTCGTTGAGTGAGCACTTAACCGGAGGATTTGACCGGGGCAGTAGCATGTTTCTCGACGGCTTTTGCAATCCATTCCTTCATGGCTTCCAATTTGGGTCTCTGCCCCCGTAGCGCCAGTTCAGCCGTTTCCGAAACGTGCTGAATGTTTCTATTGAGATTTGTCAGCAGAAAATCATCCTCCGGGGACTCCCCCATCAAGATTACCCTTCCGAGGGCGTGGTCTCTAGTCTTCGTCAAGATCGCGAGCGTTTCTAGACTACCGGCAGCTATGCCTACAAGATTCGACATTTCTGCCGTCGATTGAGCTTCAGCATTCTCTCGCGTTAGAGCTCTCACTCGTTCTTCTAGCTCTCGCTTCTTGTCTGCATAATTGTTGGCGGTCTGAATCATCTGCTCCAAGTCACGCGCGATCGCGGGAGCCTGTAGCGCCTTAAGACGTTCGATAGTTGCTTTGTGAACATCAATCTCTGATTGTTTCAATGCCTTTTCCTGCTTAAGTAATTCGTTCTGCTGGTTGAGGAGACGCAATCCATAGCCTAAAAAAACCACAATAAGGATGTCTCGAAGACCGGCGAGCAAATCTGGCACCAAACTCATGGTCTGTACCTCCAAGGCGGGTGGGGCCTCCGATTCTCCTGATTTTTCTGCTTGAAGAAGAGGCACGAGGAGAGGATACCACTTTCGTAATTCACCGTGGGGTGATAAGACGCGGGTGCCCCACCCTTTCTGGAAGAAAGGGTGGGCTGTACTTCTCTTCTGATGCCGAGAAATCTGACATGACATTGCGGAAAAGGCGATCTGCATTTCATCACCTCTAGTTGTTACGAAAGAAGGGCGCACATGGGGACCGCTCGGGCGCGGAATCTTTTTGCAACCTGCACGCAAACCCGGTGCAAAGGAAACTGGTGGAGCATCCGAAGGACTGGCCATGGAGCAGTTGGTCGTTCTATGCGAAGAGAGAATCTGGATTGGTGAAGATTGATCCGATGGATTGAGATGATGGAGCAGAGAAAAGAGGAAAAGGAGGACCCGCCCTTTCAAAAAAAAGACGAAAGGGTGGGGCACCCCCACAGGAAAAATCAAAATCGTTTCGTCGAGTTTAGTGTTACCCACCCGCCGGAGGTCTGCCTTGACCCCTCTAATGTGCATCGGATAAATTCCTCTCTAGGGATGCTGCGATGGGGACCCGCCCCTGGTCGATTCGATTATGCATGTGGTTCTGAATGGCCTGCCGTCATTGCTGGGGTTCGCCGGTGGTTTCCTCACTGCGCTTTTCGCTGAGCCGATTCGCCAGTGGCTCTACCGACCACGCCTTATGGTGTCGTTCGGATCTTCCAGCGATTTCATAACTAAGACGCCGGAGGTGGCGGGAGCTTCGCGGTACGATGCGTATTATGTTCGCCTGAGGGTGCAGAACTCGAGTTCTCGCTTAGCCAAAGCGTGCCGGGCATTCCTAGTTGGCATCGAAAAGCAGGGAGAAGACGGAGTCTTTAAACCTACACTCTATTGCGACAGTATTCAGCTCGCGTGGGCCGTGAGAGCAGATCAGTCGTACAGCGCCATAGACCTTCCCCGAGATATACCGCAGTTCGTTGACGTTGTATCGACCCGAAAAGTTTCCAGGAATTTCAGGCCAATGACTTGGCTTGTTCCGTTACGATACGAATCCCTTTTTCAGGAGACCGGGGTTTTCCGATTCCGAGTGCAGGTGTCAGGGGATGGCGTAAAACCGGTTACAACTCAGATAGTCCTGCATTGGAACGGAAGTTGGGACAAATTTCGCGTCGAGCAGTGTAACGGCGAGTGGTGGCGATTCAAATGATCTTGGCCCATATGGCGCAGAGCACTCGTGATTAAGGGATTGGCGAGTTCCTCGCCCTCACTCTGAATTTGCAACGGTTCTGCAACGCGCCCTCTAGGCCCTTGAGTACAAGAGCCTACAATCCGACCAGCGGCTAACCCATCGGCCGTCCGGTCGATTTCGCCCGGCTGTTCACCCGTTTTTGCCGCAAACGAGATGGATGTCGGTGTTGTTCGCTTTGCACTCGACTATGGACCTTATGGCCTGCCTCGGAATCCAGGGCGCAGTATCCGCGCCTTGGGACGCTGTGTTGGAGCATTGAGGACATGTGAATAGGAGCACATCCTGAGATGAGTCATAATCGGCTTACCTGAAGTTGGTTCCCTGGAATGCCGGGATTGAACGGAGAATCAAATCATGACTAAGAAACTGCTTCTATTGGCGTTCGCTTGCGCGTTTGCGGGGCTTCCGCTGGGCGCACAGAGCAAGCCTCCCTTGGTTGTAAATACGTTCCCGACGGCCAAGGACGTGAATTGGCCGTATGACCCCAAACAAATGCAATTGCAAACGATCACGGAGCTGAAGATCAAAGACGGGGAATTTTTCGAGGTGGTGACTGAAGCGCCCAAAGATACCAACGGCAAAGTGCTGGTCCTCGACGGAGAAATTCTTGAGTGGCACGCCGGGAATCGGGCGAAGCGGTTGATGGTGGGGATGGGTTCGGGCCGAGAGACGGCGAAGATTCACTATTGGCTGACCGACCAGGCGAGCGGGAAAAAAGTGTTTGAGCACACGGACACGATCCGTCAGGCGTTTTGGGGAAACGCCTATGCCAGCTCGGTGGGGCAACTCGCGCAGCCCTTCGCGGACAAAATTGCCGATCGATTGAAGGACGCAAAGCTCGCAAAATAGGCAGACTCGACTTCAAGCATCCAAGAGGAGGCTGCGGCCCGACGTTGTGGCGAACAGGATTTCTAAACTTGCCACTAAGCGGAGCGACAGTAGCTCAAAAGCGTCCCGAGCGGGGCCGACGAGGCGAGAGCGAGTGATCTCGAGGCAGGCTAGTGGGGGAAGTTTTTGGAATCGCGGACGCGTTCGGCCTGGAGGAGATGGCGGCGTTCGTGGCTCGAAATAATTTCGAATCCAGTGCCAACCGTGAACCGGATCCCGGGGACGAGCGGATTCGGAAAGCGGATTTTGTTCACGTTTTTGCCGCGCGCGTGGACGATCAGTTCGCGGCAAGATTTATTGATGGACAGGAATCGATCGAGAACAGTGAGTTCGACACGGGGCGTAGGCTTGATTTTGGAGGGCGCGCGAACGCGCTTGCTGTTGGGGGAAGGCTCAACAAAATTGCGAAGGAACCAACGGCCAAACCATCCGGGAGTGATCTGTTCCGCAGGAGCATCGGGCTTTCCTTCGAGGGCGGCTGAGATTGCCGGCAGATAGGCTTCGTTGGTGATGCAGAGATGCTCGAGACACTGGCCAACGCTCCAGGAGCCGGGCGCGGGCGGCCAATTGAGCTGTTCTTCGGTGAGTCCAGAAGTCACGACTTGGGCAGTCTGGTCATTTGCAACCAGCTCAAAGGCAAGGCGGATAGACCAGGCAGGCGCTTGGGATTCCATCGTCCCTCCTGAAGATAAGATACTTGGGCTGAGCCGATGGTCGAATTAGGACGACCGATTGGGTGCAATGGAAGAAATTCTAACACGCCGCACTCATCAAATCTGCTACGTGTGGTTCGGGCTCAGCGTGGCAGACCCTCGAGTATCCATTCGCGAGCTATTGTTTCTTCGTTCAAGCGAAAAAACTTAACGGCACCGGGGATCACAAAACTGAAGACGCGAAGCATGTGTCGAATCCAGTCAACATCGCTGACGACGGCGATGCGCTCCCAACGGAGGAGATGCTCCATGCCAACCTTGAAATCGTCCCACATCGCGCCGGGAGCAATGCCCGAGAAGTCGGGATCGGTGCGATAAAAGAGGCGGACTTTGCCCGGTTCCTTGAGTGCTTTATCCACCACCGGAATCAGCACGGTTTCATAGTCGTTTTTGGTGACGTGTCCTTTGCAGGCAAATGCGAGAACTTTTGGCGGGAATCCCGTGAGTGCTTCAATCATGTGACCTCCTAGCTCTTCTGCAAAACCTCACATAATTCATTATGCCGCCGAAATGTTCTGGATGAGGTGCTCCAGATCACGTGACTCTGGCTACGGCGGCCAACGGCCAGTGGACGGCCTGAGGAATGCCGGAATGAAAGCTGGACAGGTTGGGGTGACAGTTGGAGCGGAAATGGGCGGCACGTAATGTGATGTCTGTCACAGCGAAAGGTGTGCCGGGACACAGCGGGCCGGAGCGAAAGGGGCGAAACTAGTCGTGCTTGGTTAAGCCAGCGCAGCCGGCGAGGATTTGAGGGGCGCTGGAAGGGAGTTGGCTATGGACTACATTTTTGTTGGCGCATCTGTGGCGGCAGTGGTGCTGCTGGCATTGGGATTGGGCGTGGGGCTGACGAGAGCGGTACGGGCGTACATGAAGTATCGAGGGAAGAGAATTGTGTCGTGCCCGGAGACGCATCACGCTGCGGCGGTACGCGTGGCGGCGGGAGATGCGGCGCTCCATGCAACGATTGGCGAGGCGGAGCTGCGGCTCAAGGAATGCTCGAGATGGCCGGAGCGAGAAGCGTGCGGGCAGCTGTGTTTGCAGCAGATTGAAGAAGCGCCGAATGCTTGCCTTGTATCTACAATCGTGAACCATTGGTACACGGGCAAAGAATGCGCGTATTGCCACAAGCCGTTTGGCGAACTGCATTGGGAGCTGCATCATCCGGCGTTGGTGAGCCCGGAGGGGAAGACCGTACAGTGGAATGAAGTTCCAGCGGAGAAGCTGCAGGATACGATGAAGACGCATCAACCGGTATGCTGGGACTGCCATATTGCGGAAACATTCCGGAGGGAGCATCCGGAAATGGTGGTGGACCGCGTGGAAGATCCGCTGCGGATGAGCATTTACAAGTAGAGGCGGAAGACCGGCCAACGAGCGGCTGTCACGAAGAGCAAGCGGAGTGTGCTTAAAGAAGCCTTGGGGCGAAGTAGGCGTAGAAGTTGGGGTCGCCCCAGTAGCTGAGGTGGGCCAGGCCGGGGATGCGGTAGGGAAAAGCCTGCTGATTGTCGCAGTCTAATTCATAAAAATTGAGCCTGCCACTGACCGGATCCATGTGTGCGTAGGCGTTGACCCAGACGAGATGATCGAGCTGGTGAAACTGATAATTGAATTCGAAGGGAGAGTAGTCGCGGCCGGAGGGAGTTTTGCGGAAGGAATAGAGCATGGAAAGAATCTGGGCGCGAATCGCCTGATCGTCCTTGAGATGCTCGCGGAAGAAATAATAAATTTTGTCGAGAGGTGAGCCGAAAGTGAGCAGGCCGGTGAGCTTTTGAAGTTGTTGAAGCTTTAGCGGGAGGCCGGGACGATCGTCGAGAGGACCAAGGACGCCGTTGAACTGAGCGAGGAGCTCGTTGAGGGTGTCGTAGGCGATGACGCTGCCGAGAGAGTGGCCGGCCAGGACGACGCGGTCGTACTGGCCGTCGGCAAGGAGTCTGGCAAGAGCGGCGGAAGAGCCTTTGAGGATGGCGGAGCGAGCTTCGAAATTTTTTGATTTGGCGTCGGCGGAAACGTAAACGGCCACGTCGGCAACGTAAGCGGAGAGGGCATAACGGCAGAAAGCCGCAATGGCGACAGCGAGTAACGCGTAAAGCGCCGGCTTTGTGAAGATGGCGCCCCAGAGCGGATGCAGACTGACAGAGTAAAGCGCAGCTACAGAGTATCCCAACAGGAAAAACACGACGGCAGAGAGGGAGGCAAGACCGAGCCAGACAGCGCCGGCCTGCTTCTGGATGGATTGCGCGCCGCGCCTGAGATAGGCGGAGACCGACTGGAGCATGAACCAGACCATGAGAAGAGCAGCCGAATAGAAGACGAGAACCAACGGCTTGGGCCAAATGGAATAAAGCCGCAGAGCCGCGCCAATCGGTTGAAGAGAGTTCCAGACGCTGCGCGGATGGGAAAGCCACGTGAGCAGCCAAAGGGAAGCGGCCGCGAGAGGAATATAAAGAAGCAGGACGCGAAGAATTTCGCGGAGGCAGAGCTTAAGAGAATAGGCGAAGGCGGAGCCGAACGATTTGCCGCGGGCAGACATCATTTCCTGAAGATTATCGGCGAAATAGCGAATGGGAGTCAGGTCAGTTTGAATAAGCCATTGAAGAGTGGTTTTCCAACTTAGTTTGTCCTCGGTTTCGGGAGCCCAATAAAACTCGAAGAGGTCGAGGTGTTTTTCGGAAGCAGGATCCGGTCCGGAATTGAGAGTGATGCGAATGCCGGCCTGGGTCCAATCCTTGAGAGCGACAGCGAGAGGAGCGATCGCAGGATTGAGATGCAGGCGGCTGCGAAAATAGGAGAAAAGCCCGCGGGCAAAACTGTCAAGAGTTTCGTAGGGGTTCTGTTCGCCGATGCCGTGAATGACGAGCATGGCGGTAGAGCGGCTTTGCAAGGCAGACACTTGCGGAGCGCTGGAAGGCTGCGGCATGGGGGACTCCTTGGCGAGCGCATACACAACTGAACAGCAATGTAGAGTAGTGAGGCAGAGAACTCCAGCGTTTCACGAAGACGAGACTAGATTGAGAAGAGGAACAATTCCGCGCGACTAGCGCCGATTACGGTTGACCGTCGGGACGGCGCTTGAGGGTTGGCCGGCCGTCATCGTCACTGGTGGTGGAGTTTGGATCACTGGTGGTGGTGCTGCCCCGCTTGGACTGCTCTGTTTTTGTGCGGAGAGAAGGCTTGCCCGGAGCATTGTCCGAAACCTTCCGGGCGAACATGATGTTGCGGAGGCGAGCCTTTACGGAATCGAATTCGGAGGTGGTGACGATGTACTCCGGACGCGCGGGGAGAATATCTGCGATTTCCTTCTGGGCCGCTTCGATGCGGTCCGGAGTCGGAGGATGAGTTGCGAAAACTTTGGGGATGGTGCCGGGGCGGCGCTTTTCGTCAGCCTGGATGCGCTCAAAGAAAGTGACATAGGCATTCGGATCGTAGCCAGCGTGGTACATGTACTGGAGACCGAAATAGTCGGCCTGGCGCTCGGCATCGCGGCTGAACTTCAGATAAGTGACGGGGATGGCGAGTTGCGCAGCCTCGTAAATGCCATAGCCAGCCCAGCCGCCGGGACCGAGGAGCATGAGGGGGATGGTGGCGAGCTGCATGATTTCGCCTTTGGTGGCATTCTTGGTTCCGTGACGTAGAACGACGTGAGAGATTTCGTGGGCCATAACGCCGGCCAGTTCGGATTCCTCCTGGGCGCGGAGGATGAGGCCGCTATTGACATAGAAGAAGCCGCCAGGTAGAGCGAAAGCATTTACTTCGTCCGAGTCGATGACTTTGATCGTGAAGGGGACTTTTGCGTCGGAATTGCGGACAAGGTTCTGGCCAACACGATTGACGTACTCTGTGACGACGGGATCGTCAATCATTTTGGAAGAGCGCTCGACATCCTGGGCAAGGGATTTGCCAAGGGCGATCTCGCGCTCGAGCGAATAGAAATTGATGCCCTTGCCGAGGTTGCGATTCCCGATGTCGTTGACATCTTCCTTGGAATTCTTGGGGTCAACGGTGTCCTTTTGGGGAACCGGTTGATCCTGAGGAGGCTGAGTTTTGGCCGCTGCCGTGGGTTGCGGGGGAGCAGGCTGAGGCGGAGCGGGTTGCTGTTGAGGCTGCGTCTGCGCGGGGGAAGAAGTCTGGCTGGGCGTCTGGCCGGGGGTGGCCGATGGCGACTGCGCCGCCAGTGAGGCGCTTGCAGCGAGGAGGGTTGCCACAGTAAAGCTAAAGGCCAATCTCGGAATCTGTGACATGGCATTTACCTCCCGCTTTAGCCAGTATACACCCGTTTGCGTAATCTAAAGGTGCAACGGCGCTGTTAGACTTAATCACTACGATGTAGCCGGGGGCTAGAAGGTTTTCTGCGCACTTTGGAGGACGCGGCAGGGGAGCTGGGAGTGGGAGACGCGAGAAGGCCGAGGGGCGGTCGCGGGAGCCGACTCCGGACATGCGCCGAACTGGAACTGTGGTGAATTGTGTCCAAAACGAGGCATTAGAATGGTTGACACCCTTTGCGATGGCCTCTACAGTCATTGGAAGCAGAATGAGCGTGAAAAAGATACAGATTGGGCAGCTTTGGAGGAAGAACGACACCGGGGAAGTCTATCTGGTGACGCGAGTCTACAGCGAGGCGCTGAGCACCATCGTGGTGCTGCGCAAGTCCGGAGCGGAAGACGAGGCGCTGACTCGATTGCGAGCGGAGAACACCGCCAAAGGGCCAGGGATTCCGGGGTATTCGCCGGCGCAGGACGAAGAGAATTTTTGATGTGGATGTGAGCGGTCCCGCGACGTTTTTGCCCGCCTGACGAACCTTAAGAACTTTCAGGTACAAATCCAAAATCTTATATGGAGCGAACGTCCATTTTAACGACGTCGTGGACCTGCATTAGCTCCTTGACGAGGAAGGGTTCGCCGTACTTTACGCCGATCATTTCGCCGTAATGGCGGGCGAGCTGATTCATCTGGTCTTCGAGCCGGTCGATGGCTAGGAAAACGTTTGTTTTCTTGAACTGCCGGCGGGATTCACCCTTGTTGGGCTGAAATTGGGAAGAGAAGGCAAGGATAGCTTTGCGCCGCCGTTCGAATTGCGCAGTGATGTCGACCACAAAGGTCGGACGGACAGGGGCGTATGCGGTGGAATAGAGGATCTTGAACGGCCTGTGGGGCTCGCCGTCGATCGGAAGCTGCTTGAGACCGGCGAGGAAGCAGCCTTCGTAACCGAGAGTCGAGGCGTGATAGTGATCAGGATGGCGGGCGTCCCAATAAGGGAGGATGACGGTTTTCGGTCGGATTTCGCGAATGACGGCGGCGAGGCGGATTTTGTGCTGGCGGCTCGGCTGAACATCCGAATCAGGAACGCCGAGATTGCTGCGCCAGCTTACGCGAAGGAGCTTGGCGGCTTTGGCGGCTTCCTTGGCACGAATTTCGGGATTGCCACGGGTGCCCATTTCGCCGGCAGTGAGATCGAGGATGCCGGTCTTGTAGCCGAGCCCCGCCATTTTCAGAAGCGTGCCGCCGCAGGTGAGCTCGACGTCGTCGGGGTGGGCGGCGATTGCCAATACATCCAAATTCATCGGGAGTTCCTTTCGCGTTGATTGTAGCAGGGGAGCGCAGAATGCTGGATACGCGGGAGTGTGCTATTTTCTCTCGCTAGAAGATGCCGAACGAAATGACAGGTGAATTGAAGCTGCGGGGAAAGGTGGCCCTCGTTACTGGAGCAGGGAAACGGCTCGGACGAGCCGTTGCGCTGAGGCTGGCGCGCGAGGGTGCAAGCGTGGCCGTGCACTATCGCAGGTCCGCGGCGGACGCGGAAGAGGTCGTGGCGGCGATCAAGAGCGCGGGCGGCAGTGCGGCGGCGATTCCTGCGGAGCTGACGTCGGTGATTGAAATTCAGAGAATGGTGCAGAGTGCGGCGCACGAACTGGGGCGGCTGGACATTTTGGTGAACAGCGCGGCGAATTTTTTGCCGTCCAGCATGATTTCGACCACGGAGCAAGTTTGGGATTCTGCCCTCGACACCAATCTGAAGGCGCCTTTTTTTTGCGCGCAGGCGGCCGCGCCATGGCTTCGGCGAACGAAGGGCGTAATCATTAATTTTGCCGATACCGGAGGGATTGTTGGGTGGCCGGGGTATGCGGCGCATTCGATCGCGAAGGCCGGAGTGATTATGCTGACGCGAGTGCTCGCGAAGGCGCTGGCGCCAGAAGTGCGCGTGAATGCGATCGCGCCGGGAACCATCACGATGGAGGGAGATGCGCCGGAGCTGGAGGCGGAGTTCATCCGGCAAGCGCCGCTGAAGCGCAGCGGAACACCGTCAGATATCGAAGATGCGGTGTTGTATCTGGCAAAGGCGCAGTTTGTGACGGGGCAAGTGCTGGTGGTGGACGGCGGGCGGGTTCTTTAGATTATCGGACGAGCGGCCTGCGTGGCTGTACCCGAGATGCGCTCGGTGCGAATCCAACATGATTGGTTCCAGAATTTTCGCAAACGCGGTGTGCAGAGAAACGCGGCGCGGTGTATTCTATTCTGCTTATAGGAACAATAAGTTGGTGAGGCACGCTGATGTGCGCGCCGCAATCTGACAAAAGAGGGGCCAGCCGAAGTTATGGACAATGAGACGTACACCCACCCGCACGGGCTAGATGACATGGAAATTCAGGAATGGCTGGAGTCGCTGGACTCCGTGCTCGAATCGAGCGGCCCGGAAGTGGCGGCGGAAATTCTCGAGCGGCTGCGCGCGCACGCCACGGTTGCCGGTATCGATCTGCCCTTTTCCGCGAACACGCCTTATGCCAACACGATTCCGCTGCGGCTCGAGCCGCTCTTCCCAGGCGACCAGCAATTGGAGCGGCGAATCAAAAGCCTGATTCGCTGGAACGCGCTGGCGATGGTTGTGCGCGCGAATCGCGTGGAGCACAACATCGGCGGGCATATTTCGACGTACGCCTCCTCTGCCACTCTATATGAGGTTGGATTCAACCATTTTTTCCGGGCGCGCTCGGATGAGTTCGAGGGCGACACAATTTATTTCCAAGGGCACGCGGCGCCGGGCATGTATGCGCGAGCGTTTCTCGAAGGGAGGATTTCGGCGCAGCAACTTGAAAACTTCCGGCGCGAATTGAAACCTGGCGGAGGGCTGTCCTCCTATCCGCACCCGTGGCTGATGCCGGAATTCTGGGAATATCCGACGGTGTCGATGGGCCTGAGCCCGCTCATGGCGATTTATCAGGCGCGCTTCAGCCGGTACCTTGAAGATCGGGGACTAAAGCCCGCGACGGATGCAAAAATCTGGGCGTACCTCGGAGACGGCGAAACCGACGAGCCGGAATCGTTGGGCGCGATTACGCTGGCCTCGCGCGAGAAGCTGGACAACCTGATCTTTGTGGTGAACTGCAATTTACAGCGGCTGGATGGGCCGGTGCGCGGCAACGGGCAGATCATTCAGGAACTGGAATCGGCGTTCCGTGGCGCGCGATGGAACGTCATCAAAGTGCTGTGGGGGAGCGAGTGGGATCCGATCCTGGAACGGGATACGGAAGGGCTGCTCGTGAAACGCATGGGCGAATTGGTGGATGGCGAATACCAGAAGCTGGTGGTTTCGTCAGGCGCTTATGTGCGGGAACATTTCTTTGGGAGCGATCCGCGACTGCTGGCTTTGGTTGAGCCGCTGCCGGATGAGGCGTTGCGGCGTTTGCGGCTGGGCGGACACGATCCGCGGAAAGTCTATGCGGCGTATAAAGCGGCGGTTGAGCACAAGGGTTCGCCGACGGTCATCCTGGCGCGGACAATTAAAGGCTATGGTCTGGGAGAAGCAGGCGAAGGGAAGAATGTCACTCACCAACAGAAGAAATTGAACGAGGAAGAGTTGCGGGAGTTTCGTTCGCGGTTCGGGATTCCGCTGAATGATGAGGATTGCGTGGAGGTGCCGTTCTACCGACCCGCTGAGGATAGCGAAGAAATTCAATATTTGCGGGCGCGGCGGGAGGCCCTGGGCGGTTACACGCCGAAGCGGAGCGTGCGATCGAAGCCGCTCGTGGCCGACCACGACGAATTGTTCAAAGAGTTTTTGGAGGGCAGCGAGGGCCGTGAAGTTTCGACGACGATGGCCTTCGTGAGCATGCTGCGAAAAATGATGCGCGATCCGGAAATCGGCAAGCTGGTGGTGCCCGTCGTTCCGGACGAGGCGAGGACGTTCGGCATGGAGTCGTTGTTTCGAACGGTGGGAATCTATTCGAGCGTCGGACAGAAGTACGAGCCCGTGGACGTCAATACGCTGCTTTATTACAAAGAAGCAAAAGACGGGCAGATTCTCGAGGAAGGAATTACGGAAGCCGGTTCGATGGGGTCGTTTATCGCGGCGGGGTCCGCCTATGCCACGCACGGCATCAATACGATTCCGTTCTTTATTTATTATTCGATGTTTGGGTTCCAACGCATCGGCGATTTTATCTGGGCGGCGGCCGATATGCGCACGCGCGGGTTCCTGCTGGGCGGAACTTCCGGGCGAACGACGTTGTCCGGCGAGGGTTTGCAGCACCAGGACGGAAACAGCCACATCCTCGCCCTCTCCGTGCCGAATTTGCGAGCGTACGATCCGGCGTTTGCCTATGAGATCGCGGTGATCATTCAAGATGGAATTCGGCGGATGTACAAAGACGGCGAAAGCATTTTTTATTACATCACGGTGATGAACGAGCCGTATGCGATGCCGGCCATGCCGGGTGATGTAAAAGAGGGAATTTTGAAGGGGATGTATCGATTCCGCGCTTCTGAGAACAAGAAGTCCAAGTTGCGGGCGCAACTCTTCGGGAGCGGGGCTATTTTGCGCGAGGCTCTGCAAGCGCAGGAAATTCTCGAGACGAAGTACGGCGTTGCCGCAGATGTGTGGAGCGTGACGAGTTACAAGGCGCTTTACACCGACGGGAACGAAGTCGACCGCTTGAACCGGCTGCATCCCGGCGAAAAGCCGCGCGTGCCTTACGTGACGGAATGCCTGGCGGATGCTCCGGGCGTATTGGTGGCAGCTTCCGATTATCTGAAAACGCTGCCGAACATGGTGAGCAAGTGGATGCCGCGGCGGCTGGCTTCGCTGGGGACAGATGGGTTTGGGCGAAGCGAAGGACGAGCGTCGCTGCGAGATTTCTTTGAAGTGGATGCCCGGTTCATAACCCTGGCGACGCTGCACGAACTTCATACCGACGGAAAGATCGAGCGGTCAGTCGTGGAGAAGGCGATCAGGGAACTGGGAATCAATGCGGACAAATCGAACCCCGTGGTTTCGTAGAGGCTCGGGCGCCGATTGATCTATGGCGGAGTCTTGGATTGGAGAGGCGAACTTTGGTTCGCCCTTCTTATTTTTGGCTGGAACCTGCGGCTTCTTCGAGGATTGCGGCGGGTTTCAGACGGCCGGTGGCGAGCTGCGCGATGAGTTGGGAGTTGGCCGCGAGAAAGTCATAGCTCCCGAGATCTTTTGGGAGAACCCACGCGATTTGTTCGAAGCTCCGCGGACTGATTTCTGTTTGCAGGATACTTGCGGCGTAAAAGCGAATTTCCAGTTCCTCCGGTGCGGTGGAATATTTGTGGCGCGCGCGGCCCATATCCGCGCACTTATCCAGCGTCACGCCCAATTCTTCAGTGAGTTCACGGGCGAGGGCGCGTTCGGGGGTTTCTCCTTCCTCCATTTTTCCGCCGGGAAATTCCCATTTGAGCGGTGACGTGTCGTTTCGCCGGCGCTGGCCGATGAGGAGACGGCGGTCGCTACGTTCGATAACGGCGGCTACCACTACAATCATTTGTCGCGCCTCTCTGGCGCCACTGGGTCGAGAAGACGGAATAGTTGTTTCGCGCCCTGGACCAACGGCGGACCGGGCGTGTTGAGAAGCTCATCGGAGATAACGCAGACGCGCTTGTCACGGATTGCGGGAAGGTCCTTCCATGCCGTGACTTGGAAGGTTTGCCGTGTGCCGGCTTTGTCTCCGGTAGCGGTCCAGGCGAGGACGATAATTTCCGGAAGTGCTTCAGAGACCTGTTCGTCTGTCACTTTTTGGCCAGAAGGCAGGACCATTTCGCCACCACAAATCTTGACGATTTCCGAGACCCAGCACGGAGAACTGATCCGGGGATTTGGCCAGGCTTCGCAGTAGACGCGCGTCTTCCGTTTTTTCTTTCCAGCTTTCTTGGAAATGGCGGAAAACTCCTGGCGCATTTTTCTTATGAAACGTTCCGCTTGAGGAAGGCGGCCGACCACGCGCCCGAGCATGCGAATATCGCTCTCGATGTCTCTGAGAGTGCGCGGATTCATGGCCAGGAAATTGAGCGGATGCTCGAGCAGCTTGGCAATGGTTTCTTGTTTGTAGGGAACCGAGCCGATGACGAGCGTTGGCTTTAGCTCTAAAAGTTCGTCTACGGAGTTCATGTGCCAACAATCGCCAAGCTTTGGAAGGCCGTTGACGGGGGCGACCTTAGCGCACCATTTCGTAACCCCGACCAGACTTCTCTTCGCACCGATAGCGCAGAGTATCGACGTTGCGCTCGGAGCGAGCGAAACAATGCGCAAAGAGCGATCGTGTCCCGGGGCACGCACAGCAAAAGCTTAGCAAATCGCGAGTCAAGTTAGGCGAGTCGAGGGTGTTTTAACGTGCTGGGGAGTCGGATGCTGCCGGAGCGGCTCTCGCCGCCGAGCCAGAAATTTAATAATGACCCGCGAATTGGGCTACGATAGGAAGATGCACAGCCAAGCGGTCCTCGAACACTTCCGGAATCCGCGCAACGCGGGCAAGCTGGCGAACTCGAACGCGGAAGTGCTCGCGACGAATCCGATCTGCGGCGATGTTCTGGAGCTGGCAGCCCGCGCGGAAGCTGGGAAAATAGCGGAAGCGCGTTTTCTGTGCCGGGGCTGCACGACTTCCATCGCGTGCGCGTCTTACCTGACGGAGAGCCTAACCGGATGCAACCTCGAGCAGGCGCGCGCCATCACGCCGGAGGAAATATCCGAAGCCCTTGGCGGGCTACCTCCAGCTACGTTTCACGGGGCACAACTCGCTGTCGACGCGCTTCGTCTGTTGCTGGCGAAATTGGATTAGCCGGGGAATTGCGACCGTCGATCAGCCTCCAAAGGCTTTATGCATCGTGTCCGGATCATTCAAATTAAGGATGCATCCTTCTTCGTTCGTTTGGACCACCTGAATTTCGTCGCCGTGCGCCCACACAACGGAACGCGCTCCCGTTTCGAGCGGCGCACTCATCAACTCGCGATACAACTTGGAAGAAAAAATCACAGGGTGCCCCCGTCGTCCCTCATAAACGGGCAAAACGATCGATTTCCCGGAGCTGTAAAACGTTTCGATAAGCTCATCCACAAGCGACGAGCTAATCAACGGATGATCAATCAGAAAAAGAATAATGCCTTCAGTTTCAGCAGGAAGGCTGCGCAGGGCCGCTTGAATCGAGCTGAGCTGGCCCTTTTCCCAGTCTTCGTTAATGACGATTTCGTCCGGCGAAAGATTTATTTCTTTTGCGATGGGCTCCGCATCGGCTCCCAGCACGACGCGACGGGCTCCAATTTTCGAATGGCGCGCGACGTCGAGCAGATGTTCGAGGAAAGGGCGCCCTTGATAGGAAAGCAGGGCTTTCGGCGAGCCCATGCGGCGAGAAGCACCGCCCGAGAGGATGACGGCTGCGAGCATGCCACCTCTTTCAGCGCTCGGTAAGGGCCGGGCGCGGCTCGTACTGCAGCTTTTTGTGCGCCTGCGGTTCGGCGTTGCGGCGGATGGCGATCAATTCCGCCACGACGCTGATGGCAATCTCCTCCGGCGCAAGCGCGCCAATCTCCAGCCCCATCGGCGCGTAGACACGTTGAAACTCTTCGGGGCGATAACCGTCGTTTTCGAGAGCTTTGTAAACGGAAAGCACCTTGCGTTTGCTGCCGATCATGCCAACGTATCGCGCAGGGGTACGAACCGCCCAGCTCAGAACACGCATATCCTCTTTATGGCCGCGCGTGACAATGATGAGATAACTCGCGGCGTTCGGGTGAATTTTCTCGAAGGCGTCCTCGTAGCTTGTGTAAATCTCGTGCGCCATCGGAAATCGCTCGGCATTCGCGAAGGATTCGCGATCGTCCACTACGGCAATGCCGAAACCAGCAGCGTTCGCCGCTTTGGCCACCGCCATAGAAACATGTCCGGCTCCGAATAGATAAAGGATAGGTTGCGGCAGAATCGGTTCGACGAAAACTTCGAGAGTGCCGCCGCAAATGAGGCCGTTGTCATAACTGGCTTCGTTGTTCAGGTTGAAAACCATCTTGCGCGGCGCTTCTTTGTTCATCACTTCTTTTGCCGCGGCCCAGACTTCGGCCTCGACGCAGCCGCCGCCGATAGTTCCTGCGATCGAGCCGTCATCGCGCACAAGCATGCGAGAGCTTTCGTAGCTGGGGATCGAGCCGTTGGTGTGTACGATCGTCGCTAATGCTCCGCGTTGCCCCGCTCGCCGCATTTTGACGATTTCTTCGAACAGGTCCACGCTCCGCCTCAGCCATCAGCCTACGGCGCGCATTTAGCTGTGTCAATCAAAGTTGCATCGGCGTGGAACACTCAAACAGCGCAGCGGCCCGTTGCCGCGCCTTCTGGACTCTCTACTCCGCCGGTGTTAACTTGCGATTCTCAGGAGAAGCGGGGAGGGTGGATGAAGGCGATACGATTTCATGAACATGGCGGGCCGGAAGTCTTGAAATATGAGGATGCGCCGGAGCCTGCCGTTCGCGCGAACGAGGTGCTTGTCCGCGTGAAGGCTTGCGCGCTGAATCATCTCGATTTATGGGTGCGGCGCGGCCTGCCGAATGTACCGATACCGCTGCCCCACATTCCCGGGAGCGATGTGGCCGGAGAAATCGCCCAAATCGGCGCCGAAGTGACGACTGTCAAAGTTGGCCAGAAGGTTGTCCTCGCACCGGGAGTCACTTGCGGAAAATGCGCCGCGTGCATTTCCGGCAATGACAACCGCTGCCGCCAGTTTACGAACCTGGGATACATGATCGATGGGGGTTGCGCCGAATTTGTCAAATGCCCCGAAGTGAATTGCTTGCCCTTTCCCGAAAGTCTTTCATTTGAAGAGGCGGCCTCAATCCCCCTGGTTTTTCAGACGGCGTGGCACATGCTCGTTTCGCGCGCCGAACTTCAGCCTGGCGAAGATGTGCTGATTCTCGGCGCAGGCAGCGGCATAGGCAGCGCCGCGATTCAGGTTGCCAAGTTCTTCGGAGCGCGTGTGATTGCCACAGCGGGGACCGACGCGAAGCTGGCTAAGGCGCGTGAATTGGGGGCCGACCAGGTCATCAATCACAAAACACAAAAAATCCGCGACGAGGTACGTCGCGTCACGAGCAAACGCGGCGTTGACGTCGTGTTCGAGCATGTCGGTAGCGCGACGTGGGACGAAAGCATCGCCAGCCTGGCTCTCGCCGGGCGGTTGGTTACCTGCGGCGCAACCACGGGATACGACGCCAAGATAGATCTCCGCTTTCTGTTTAGCCGCCAGCTTTCTCTGCTCGGCTCGTACATGGGCGCGAAATCGGAATTGCAAACGGTTATGAAACTGGTTGGCGCCGGCCGGCTAAAGCCCGTCGTTGATCGCGTTTTCCCGCTTGCGGAAGCCGCCGCCGCGCACGCCTATCTTGAAGCAGGCTCGCAGTTCGGAAAAGTCGTCCTCGCGGTTTGATTTGCTCGCGAGCAAAATTTGCTATCCTCCCGGCGTCTTACGTGAAACGGAAAGCGTAGAAAATGGCAAGCTGGCAGGCACATCTCTCAGTCTGGATAGTGAAATGGCGCGTGAAGCGCAAGCTGCGCGGCGTTCGGGACTATCGCGTAGCACGTAAAATTCTGAAGCCAGATCCGTTCAAGGTGCCGTCCAACGTGCGCATTTCCTCCACAAAAATGGGAGGAGTTCCATGCGAATGGGTCGAAGCGCCAGCTATGACGGACGCGACGCTCCTGTATTTGCACGGCGGCGGGTATTTTGCTTGTTCCGCGGCGCTCTATCACTCGATCACTGCAACATTTGCTCTCGAAGGATTTCGCGTGCTGGCTCCGGATTACCGCTTGGCGCCTGAAAATCAATTTCCTGCGGCGGTGAATGATGCCGTAGCTTCCTACCGCGGTCTGCTCGAGGCAGGCTACTCGCCGAATCAGATCGTTATTGGAGGAGATTCTGCAGGAGGCGGCTTGGGGCTTTCACTCTTGCTCGCTCTCCGGCAACAGGGAGTACCGCTTCCTGCAGCGGCTGCCCTTTTTTCGCCGTGGACGGACCTTGCCGCAACCGGGGCTTCCATCCAGAAAAACGCGCGACGCTGTGCCATGTTCTATGGGCCGGACGTCGGCCCCAGCGCGAAGTTCTATCTGGGCGACACGGACCCTCGCAACCCGCTGGCTTCGCCTCTCTACGCCGATCTCGCCGGCCTCCCGCCGTTGCTGATCCACGTCGGCGCGAATGAAGTGTTGCTGGACGATTCGACGCGCCTCGCTGAGCGCGCACAAGCGGCTGGCGTTCCGGTCGAGCTGAAGATATGGCCCGTGGTCCCGCATGCCTGGCAGCTTGCGCCTCATCTCATTCCAGAAGCTCGCCAGTCATTGAAGGCAAGTGCCGCATTCCTCCGGAGCCATGCTAGGCCTGCGGCATCCACTGAGGTAGTATGAAAAGAAATGGCGGAAATTTCTTTTCCGAGCAGCGCCCGCGGCGCAATGGAAGTCGATACCCTCATCATCGGGGGTGGCTTTTCTGGCCTGTGTATGGCCATCAAACTGCGCGAAGCGGGAATGAATTCATTTCTGCTGATCGAAAAAAGTGACGACATCGGCGGAACTTGGTATGACAACCGCTATCCGGGTTGCGCTTGCGACATCCCCTCGCACCTCTATTCGTTCTCCTTCGAGCTTTCGCCGGAGTGGACCCGCATGTATCCGGGGCAACAGGAAATCCATGCTTATCTGAAGCGTTGCGTGGACAAGTACGGTCTCGCGCCGCACATCCGTCTGAGCACGCGCTTTTGCGAGGCGGTTTGGAGCGAAAAGGACAACGCGTGGAATGTCTCGGCCGCGTCCCCCGAAGCTGAGCTGAGCATCAGAGCGCGTGTGCTTGTTTCAGGCATGGGCGGGCTGCACGTTCCAAACAATCCAAAGCTGCCCGGAATAGAGCGATTTGCCGGACCTTCGTTTCATTCTTCGCAATGGAATTACGACGTCGCATTGACGGGCAAGAATGTTGCCGTAATCGGATCCGGCGCAAGCGCAATTCAATTTGTCCCGCAGATCGCGGCGAATGTCGAAAAACTGAACTTGTTTCTGCGCACGCCCCCTTGGATCGTCCCGCGCCTGGATTTTGAGTTTTCAGAGAAAGCGAAGCAGAGATTCCGCCGGTTTTGGCTGGCCCGGTGGGCTTTCCGCAAGCATCTCTTCTTGCGGTTTGAGATTCGCGTCCTCGGCTTTCTTGGCAATCGGTTCGTTCGTGGGCAAGCCACGAAGATTGCAACGCGCCATCTGCAAAGACAAATCAAGGACCCCAAGTTGCGCGCAGCGCTGACACCGAAGTACGAGCTGGGCTGCAAACGCGTGCTCGTCTCGGATGATTTTTATCTCACGTTGACGCGCCCCAACGTCGAGCTGGTCACCGAAGGCATCGCGGAAGTCCGCGAGCACAGCATCGTTACCGCCGACGGCATCGAACGGCCGGTCGATGTTCTGATTTACGGCACTGGCTTCCGAGCTACAGAACCGCTGATCGGCTCGCGCATTGTCGGCCGCGGCGGCGTGGAAATTCATGACGCCTGGCGAGAGCGAATGAATGCATATTACGGAATCACGGTGAACGGCTATCCCAACTTTTTTGTCTTGCTTGGCCCCAACACCGGACTGGGGCACAACTCGATTATTCTGATGACCGAGGCACAAGTACGCTACGTGATCAGCTGCCTCAAAATGATGAAGCGTAAGAAGAAAAACGTGATCGAGGTGCGCGAGGAGAAGCAGAAGCGATTTGTTGCCGACGTTCACCGCCGCCTGCAAAGCACCGTCTGGCAGACCGGTGGATGCAAAAGCTGGTATCAGGACGCCCGCACCGGCGAGAACACCACCCTTTGGCCGGGTTCGGTCATCGAGTACGTCCGTCGAACGCGCTCCGCCTCCGCCGCTGACTATAATTTAAGCTAGCCGCATCCAGAATCGCCGACTAGCAGCCATTTGTGTCCGACCTCCGCCTGTGCGAAAATGAGGATGTAGACGAGGGCACCATGAGCACATCGCTCGGCAAACACGTCACACTGACCAAGCCCGACGACTTCGGAAGCCTGCTCGAAGACGAAGGCATCATTTTCACGACGCTCGACAAAGCTGTGAATTGGGCTCGCAAAAGCTCGATTTGGCCGTTGGGTTTTGGTTTGGCTTGCTGCGCGATTGAGATGATGTCCATGGCCGCCGCGCGCTTCGACGTGGCGCGTTTCGGCGCAGAAGTCTTTCGCCCATCTCCTCGCCAGGCCGACTTGATGATCGTCGCAGGCCGGCTCTCGCAAAAAATGGCTCCCGTTATCCGCCAGCTCTACGATCAAATGCCAGAGCCGAAGTGGGTCATCTCGATGGGTGCATGCGCGACCTCCGGCGGCGTCTTCAACAATTACGCCATTGTGCAGGGCTGCAATCAGGTGATTCCTGTCGATGTTTACGTCCCCGGCTGCCCGCCGCGGCCCGAAGCCGTTCTCTACGCCATCCTCCAACTGCAAAAGAAGATCGACAACGAAAAGGGCTCCTTCAAGCGCGCTCTGAATCTCTCCTAGTCGCACGGACTTTAGTCTGTGCTCTTTTGATTTCGCATGTCGAAGCTCATCCCGACGCCGTCACGGATTCTGCTAACGGCCTTCCTCTCGTTGATTGCGTGGCTGTGCGGGTGCGGGATTTTCATTTTTAGAGACCCTCCTCCTCCAGTTCCTCCCTCCAGGTGGAAACTAACGTGGAGCGACGAATTCTCCGCTCCCGATGGCTCCTCCCCCGACACCGCCAAATGGAACTATGACCTCGGCGGAAAGGGCTGGGGTAATCAGGAACTAGAGTCCTACACCAACCGCCCGGAGAACGCGCGCATCGAGAAAGGGAATTTAGTCATCACCGCTCGGAGAGAAAATTACCCCGGCGCCGATGGCGTGGCGCGCGATTACACCTCCGCGCGTCTCAAAACGCAGGGCCTCTTCGCGCAAACCTACGGCCGCTTCGAAGCTCGAATCAAAATTCCGGAAGGCCAAGGCATGTGGCCCGCGTTCTGGATGCTTGGCGACGACATCCCCTCTGTCGGCTGGCCCAAGTGCGGCGAAATCGACATAATGGAAAATATCGGGAAGGAGCCCGGCACTGTCCACGGCTCCCTGCATGGACCAAGCGCGTCAGGCCGTACGAGCGACTTAACTTCAATCTTCACTCTGCCCGCTGGCGCAAGATTAGCGGATGACTTCCACATCTACGCGATCGAATGGGAGCCGGAGACAGTACGCTTCTACACCGACTCCAATCTCTACGCGAATTTCAACACTTCGCAGTGGCCAGCCGGCGGCAAGTGGGTCTTCGACCATCCCTTTTTTATCATTCTCAACGTGGCCGTGGGAGGCAACTGGCCCGCCAGTCCTGACGCATCCACGAAATTCCCTCAAACCATGCTCGTCGATTATGTTCGCGTTTATACTAGGCGCTAGTAAATCCTCGCCCCTTGAAGGAATCACGCACGATGACCACATCTTCCGATCCTTCCCGTCAACTGCTTCGCCATACGCTGGCCACGGTCGCTTACCGCGGCGGCAAGACACTTCGCGGCGCGCCTGAATCGTTTGCCGGCTTTACGATCGCTGATAAATCCCGTACGCCGGCACAAATTCTCGCGCACTTGGGAGACCTGTTCGATTGGGCGCTTTCCATGGCCAGCGGAGACCAGTCCTGGCACGATTCCAAGCCACTGACCTGGGACGCCGAGATCGCACGTTTCTTCGTGTCGTTGAAGAAATTCGATGACTATATTGCGTCAACTGAACCTCTGCGCTGCTCCACGGAGGGCTTGTTCCAGGGGCCAATCGCGGATGCCCTGACGCACGTCGGCCAAATCGCTATGCTGCGCCGCCTCGCGGCTTGCCCCATCAGAGGTGAAAATTATTTCAAGGCTGAGATCACCGCAGGAAACGTGGGGTTTGAACAGGCCGCGCCGAAGGTGGAATTCGGCTAGAGCTTTGGATTGAATGCATCAGGGAACTTTGAAACGAGCGCCGTCCCTCCCGACCATATCAGACGGCTTCCTTGCGCGTTGTAGTCTTTGCGCGCATACCCCATTCCAACCGCATGGGACAAAAAAGAAGGAATTGCCGCCCGCGTTACGAATCCCACTTCTTTCCCATCCGCTGTCAGCGTTTCGCCCGCAGCCGGAACGCCCTCTCCATCGAAAATTAGATCGACTCTGCGCCGATTCACCTGCCCGCGCGACCGCACTCGCTCCACAATTTCCTGCCCGGTATAGCAGCCCTTGGTATAGCTGATGTGGCTCTTTTCCAGGCCCGCCTCGTGGGGAATTTGCTTCTCGCCGAAGTCGTATCCAAACCACGGCACGCCCTGCGCAAGCCGTTGCGCGCTCAGCGCCGCATATCCCATCGGGCCGCCGCCCTGCTTCTTCACGGTTTCCGAGAGAATCTGCCACAAATCGGACAGCTTCTCCCGCTCGGCAAGGAATTCGCATCCCGCGACGCCACCCGGCGAGCGCTTGGTCATCCAGCAGGGAATTGACGAAACGCTTGTTTCCACTCGGCCAAGCTCGTCAAGCGCAGAAAGTTCAATTCCTGTCAATTTTTGAGCAACCGTAACCGCCTGCGGTCCTTCAACTCCTAAAGTTCCGTACCGCTGCGATTCATCCGTCAGCGTCACGTCGTCCATGATGATGTATTTGTCGAGCCATTCGACGAGCCGCTCTCGAATCATCGCGTACGAAACGACGAAGAGGGTGTCTGGCAACGCGTAAGTTTCAAGCTCCGCGAGGATATGCCCTTGCGGATTTAGCAGCAACGACACATTGCCATGTCCTGCGGCCAAATCCTTGACGTTGTTCGTCAAAATGGCATTCAGGTAGCGCACGCGATCCGGCCCGGCGAAAGAGAGATAGGTTCGGCAATTCTTGTCAATCAGCGCGACACTTTTGCGAGCAAACTCTTGCTCCGTCCGCGGATCGCTCCAATGGTCAGGCAGTTCGCAGCCAAACCACACACCCATACGTGCACCAGCGCTTTTGTGCAGCGCGGCAAGCGGCGTTTCGATCGCGGTTCCGGTTTGCGCCATCTCCATGCGGCATCCTCAACTACCAGCTTAACAAACCGTGCGCTCCAACGCGCGCGCGCCGCCTGAATCGCTCCGCGCGAATGCTATACTGTAAAGTCATGAGCGACGCAGTCCCAGCTTTCGATGCCGTTTCCCACGGGCTAATTCACATCACCATTCCCGTCGGGATGCTGCAATGCAATTGCACGATCATCGGCGATCCTGAAACCAGGGAAGCGTTGGTCATCGATCCAGGCGATGAAGTCACGCGCATCCTCGAATTGCTCGGCCGCCACCGGCTAATCGTGAAAGCCATCGTCAGCACTCACGCCCACATCGATCATGTCGGCGGCCTCAGCAAGCTTCGCCAATACACCGGCGCTCCGATTCTCATGCATCGCGACGATCTGCCGCTCTATCAAGGGATGGAGGTCCAGGCTGCCTTCCTTGGCGTTCCGACACCGGAAATCACCGACGTTGATCAGCTTCTGAAAGAAGGTGACGCCTTGAGTTGGGGCTCCTTCCAGGCCAGCGTCATGCACACTCCCGGCCACACGCCTGGCAGCGTCTGTCTCTACCTGCCGAAGGACGCTGGATCCATTTCAATACCGTCGCCGCGCTTATTCGCCGGCGATACACTGTTTGCGGGTAGCATTGGCCGGACCGACTTGTGGGGCGGCTCGATGGCCCAGATGACTGACTCCATCCGCGGGAAAATCATGTTGCTGCCCGATGATACCATCGTGCACCCCGGCCACGGGCCACTGACGAGCATCGGACGCGAACGCGACACAAATCCCTTCTTGATTAACTCCTGAGAAGGAATCTGGCCCGGCGGAATATCGCGAGGCAAGAAGTCTGTACATAACGACTCGTCGCGCCATATGAATCCAAAGCACCGGTCGGGCGAATTTGCCCTAGTCACCAGTCACGAGTCGCCAATCACCCTTCGGTGTTTCAGCTCCTCCATCACCGATTGCACCAGCTGCTTCGCATGTTCGAGTTCCTGCGTGATAATCCGCAGATCCATCGCCGGAACCGTCGGATTTCTCTGACTGGTGCAGTAGACGCCATGCTGGCCCACGAGCACAAGCGCGTTCGTCACGCGATCCAATGACACGGCCAGCCGTCCCCGCTCCCGCCCGTACATCTGCTCAAAGTGTTCCAGCGCTTCCTTGTGTTCTTCAAACGCATTCATGGAGAGAAATCCTTTTCCGCTCGCTTGCAATTGGCCGGCAGCAGACGGTTGCATATCGGGCACATGCATCGCGCACTAAACTTTACCCCATGCGGTGCCCGGCACATAATCCGCTGAAGCCACCAGGAGACGATTAACCCACTCCCCGTGGCGCATTTCGCCGGTTAACGAGAGGGAATTAGGACCTCGGCAACCTTGGGAAAAGATTCGGCTGGAGCCATCCGAAAATGCGACGATCCGACCTGGTGCAGCACAAGGAAAAGGACAAAGGCGGGGTGACGCGCACCTCCCAAATCGTCTTCGGCGAACGACAGCATCTGTTGCGCGTACTCGATTCGCTCGAAGGCACGGATTTGCCGATTGCACGCATGCAGATGGAGCGCCGCATTTTGGAAGACTTGATCCACGCCCGTTCGCGCGAGCTCAATCAAATCAATACGGCCTGGGACGAAAAAATCGGCCTGGTACTGAGTGCCGACGCCAAACCGGAAATGCTCGAGAAGCTAGTGAAACAGGCGCCGGAAGAAGACTTCTATCTGCTCCGCCTCATCAGCGAGCATCCGCGCGCGAACGCAAAGACTTTAAACAAGCTCGCCAAACATCCTTACGGTGCCATCCGAGAAAACGTCGCCCGCCATCCGAACGCCGACGGCGGCACGCTCACCTGGCTCAGCAAGGATCGCAGCCAGCCTCTCTGGTACCTCGTCGCTTTCAATCCCAACACTCCGACGCCGCTCCAACGCCGCCTCCGCGACCGCCTGAAGAAGCTCGGCGAAAATCAGCTCTCCCGGTAACTAAAGTCATTCCCGGCCTTCCCAGCGCGCATCCGTCGCTATCTCCACGCTAAATCGCTTGTAATTGAAAAGGGTAGACTGGGCGTAGCGATGCGCGTCGAACGCTATTCACGGCGCTTCAAATAAAGCTCATTTCACAGCGCCACAGGCCGCAGAACTCGGTGTAGAATGACCGCGGTTCACGGGCCGAAGCGGATTCCATTCCAAGTCCTCAATGGTTTGAATTCCGGACTTAGCCAGACACGATATCCTTGCCCTAGGAGGTTTCTCCGGCATGTTCCTTCCACAACGCGGCGCCCATCGCGCACGAATAATACATTTCGCTCGTGCAGCCAAAACCAGCCTGCTGCTTGCCGTTTGCGCCGCTCTCACGCCACTTGCCTATTCGCGGCAATCAGCTGGTCCCCAACCTACTCCGCTGCCGCCGGCAATCAAAGCCCCTGTGGACGCGCCCTATCCCGGCACCATCGGCTTGGCGGTTTCTCTGAACGACGTACGGCATCGCGTGATCGACGTGCGCGAGACCATACCTGTTCAGCCCGGCGACCTGACCCTTCTCTATCCGCAATGGATCCCTGGCAATCACTCTCCGACCGGGCCTATCTCCGAGCTAGCAGGCCTTGAAGTTTTCGCGAACGGCAAAGCCATCGACTGGTTGCGCGACCGCGTCAACGTGTACGCTTTTCATATCCGTGTTCCCGCGGGCGTCCAAACTCTCGACGTCAAGTTCCAATACCTGGCGCCGCTTAAAGAGAACCAAGGCCGCATTTCCTTCTCTTCGAACATAATCGATCTGGCCTGGAGCACGGTCGTCCTCTACCCGGCAGGCCATTTCTCGCGCGACATCAACTTCGCGCCCAGCCTCACCCTGCCCGAGGGCTGGCATTTCGCCTCGGCTCTTGAAGTCCAGTCGGAGAAGGGAAGTGTTGTCCAGTTCAAAGATACGCCGCTGAACAAATTAATTGATTCCCCGCTCTATGCAGGCGTCAATTTCCGGCGCGAGGACCTTTCCCCGAATTCCGGCAACCGCGTTTTTCTCGATGTGTTCGCCGACTCCCCAAAGGACTTCGAAATCACGCCGCAAGAGCTACAGCTCCATCGCAACCTGGTGCAGCAGGCCGAAAGAGTTTTCGGCTCTCATCATTATGATCACTACGATTTCTTGCTCTCGCTCAGCGACACCGTTGGCGGTCAAGGCCTCGAGCACCATCAATCCAGCGAGGACGGCACCAAAGCCAACTACTTCACGGACTGGTCCGCCGGCGTTTTCGGAAGCGATCTTCTGGCCCACGAATACACCCATTCCTGGAATGGCAAGTTCCGCCGTCCCGCCGATCTCTGGACTCCGAATTTCAATGTCCCCATGCAAGACGATCTGCTCTGGGTCTATGAAGGGCTGACCGAATATTACGGCTATGTGCTCGCAGCGCGTTCCGGGATGCGCACCGTTCCCGATACACGGGACATGTTTGCCCTAACAGCCTCTGGCTTCGAGCTGAGCAAAGGCCGAACCTGGCGCCCGCTCGTTGATACGACGAATCAACCAACTATGTCCCTGCGCCGTCCAGTAACCTGGGTAAGCTGGCTCCGCGCCGAAGACTATTACAGGGAAGGGATGTTGGTCTGGCTCGATGCCGATACGAAAATTCGCGAGCTGAGCAACGGAAAAAAGTCGCTGGACGATTTCGCCCGCCTCTTCTTTGGAATGGATAATGGCAGCTACGTCACCCGCACGTACACGCTCGACGACATCGTAGCGGCCCTCAAGGAAGTCCAGCCATACGATTGGGCTGCCTTTCTGCACGAGCGCGTCTACGAACTTGCCCCCAACGTGCCCGAAGACGGCATCACGCGTGGAGGCTATCGCCTGGCCTACAGCGATACGGCTCCAGGCTGGCTGAAACACTCGGAAGTGCCGTACTCCCGCGTAAACTTCGCGACCTCCCTCGGCTTTGCCATCAAGCCCAACGGTGAACTTGGAAATGTCTGGTGGGATAGCCCAGCGTTCAAAGTCGGCATGACCCCCGACATGTCAGTCACAGCCGTAAACGGCCAGGCCTTCAGCATTGGCGTGCTTCGCGAAGCCATTACCGCCGCTGAGAAAAATACTGCTTCGATCAAGCTGTTAGTAAAGCGCGGTAACGAATTCCAAACCATCGAAATCAGTTACAACGGCGGCTTGCGCTATCCCGCGCTCGCGCGTGTCGAAGGCGCCCCGGACCGCCTCGACGAAATCCTCGCTCCGAAGTGACTCCCGCTACAACGGGATTCTGGATTTCGTGCCACTCAAGCGGGAAGTTGGGAATATCTTAACGGTTTGCTTTGATTTTGTTCTCGATCTGCTTTGACCTTGCCGACGGCCCCCGCGCATGCTGCGGGCCTTAGGTAGTCTCCGAATGAAAGATTTTTCTGGAAGGACATCTACCGCTAGCAGTTCACTTGAAACGGTCCTCCCGATCCAAATAGTTCGCCCCGGCCATCTCCCGCATCGATCGCTCTCCGCCGCCGCGCCGAAGATAGTAGAATTACGCGCGGCAATTCCTGGGAAGAGGTGTCTGCGTTGCGGGATGGGAAATGACTGGCGAGACGAACGCGCCACAGACCGGGTGGCAATTTGTCCGCGCGCATAATTGGGCGATCCCTCTCATTTCCTTCGCGGTTCTCGTGCCGTGCCTTTGGCACATCCACATCGAAGCCGGAGATCTTGCCAGCCACGTCTACAACGCATGGCTGGCGCAACTCATTGAAAAGGGCCAGGCACCAGGACTCTATATTGTTCACCAGTGGAACAACGTGCTGGTCGACTGGATGCTGCTGCACACAGCGAACCTTTTCGGATTTGCCGCTGCCGAGAAAATTGTCGTTTCAATCTGCGTGCTTATTTTTTTCTGGGGCGTTTTTGCTCTTGCTGGCGCCGCAAGCGGCCAGCCTCCATGGTTTCTCGCGCCATGCATCGCGATGCTGGCTTACGGCTATTCCTTCAGCATGGGCTTTCTGAACTACTACCTTTCGCTGGGGCTGGCGGCGTTCAGTTTAGTTCTGTTGTGGCGGGGAAGGGGATTGCAGCGCCTTCTTGGCGTCCTCCTCTTCCCCTTCGTTCTGCTGGCCCATCCAATTGGATTTCTCTGGCTCGCTGGAACGGCGTTCTATCTGATTCTTTGGACGAAGTTGCCCGCATGGTGGAAGCTGGCCATGCCCATCGCAGCGCTGGCTGTTGTGTACGTCGTTCGATTCTACTTGATGCGCCAAACTCGTTTTGCCCTCGATTGGACTCATGACCCCATTTACGTGATGAACGGCGCGGATCAACTGAGGCTGTACGGCCATCGTTACGACGCGCTTGGTTGGGCTGCGGTTGCCTTCGGTGTTCTTTGCGTTCTCATCGATGTGATATCGCGGCGGCGTGAATCCGCTTTCTGGCAATCAATACGGCTTCCAGTGGGATTATATTTTGTTGCGATTATCGCCGTGGCCCTCTTGCCGGAGAATTTGCGCCCTTCCATCTCCGGTGGTTGGATTGGCCTGCTTGCCTCTCGCCTCACCACGATCACCGCCATCTTTGGTCTCTGCGTGCTCGGCTGCCTCAAACCAAGAAGGTGGCATCTCGCTGGCTTCGGCGTGTGCGCGGTCGTCTTCTTCTCCTTTTTGTATCAAGACACTTCGAGGCTTAATCGTATGGAAGTCGAAGTCGAACGCCTCGTTCAGCCTTTGCCTCCTGGGACCAAGGTGCTCTCCACGATTTGGGCGCCGCTCGATTCGCGCATTTCCTTCGTCGCTCACTTCGTCGACCGCGCCTGCATCCATCATTGCTTCAGCTATGACAATTACGAACCCGCTTCCGGCCAATTCCGCATCCGCGTTCGCCCCGGCAGCCCGGTCGCGGTCGCTTCCGACGATGACTCGGAAGACATGCAAGCAGGGGAGTACGAAGTCCAGGACGAAGACCTTCCCATGATGGAAATTTATCAGTGCGACGAAAAAGACCTCACCAAGCTCTGCATTCGCAGCCTCGTTGCCGGCGAAAAAAATGGCCGCCTCGGCTACGAGCCAAACCCCGAATGACCTCCGATTTGCGGCCCCAAAGCAGCCGAAAAGCCGCCAAAATGGCGGTAGACAAATTGGCTCTTGCAGCAGGCCAATTTCGTGTAGAATTGGCTCAAGATGAGAGACAATGTTGCCACTTCATCTCCAGCCTGAGAGCCACGTCCCGCTGTACGTCCAGCTTCGCGACCAGTTGCGTTCGCTCGTCCATGCGGGCGATTTGCGCCCCGGCGACCGCATTCCCGCGAGCCGTGAGCTTGCCAGCATGCTTGGTGTGCATCGCACCACGGTTGCGAATGCTTACGCCGAACTGGAATCCGAAGGCCTCATCCAGGGCCACGTTGGCCGCGGCACCTACATCAAGGGCAACGGAAATGGCTTGAAGCTGACGCCCCCCGCGCCGCCCGTACTCAACCGCAGCGAAGGCATCCGCTGGGAACTTCTGTTTGCCGACGAACGCGGCGAAGAAGTGCTCAGCCGGTTGACAGCGAATACTCCGGAAAACTCGCTTTCTTTCGTGAGGGCACGTCCTGCGGAGGAGTATTTCCCCGTCGAGGAATTACAGACTTGCGTGAACGCCGTTTTGCGCCGCGAAGCCACGGACGTTTTGAATCTTGGTCCTTCGGATGGCTACGCTCCGCTGAAAGAGGCGTTGCTCGAACATCTTCGCGTCGATGGCATCGTTGCGAAGGACGAAAATCTCCTGATCACCGATGGCTGCCAGCAATCGCTGGACATCATCAGCAAAGCGTTTGTGCGGCAAGGCGATTCCGTGATTCTCGAGAATCCCACGTATCCCGGCGCCATGGCGATCTTTCACGGCGCGCGAGCGCGCTGCCTCGCCGTGCCGATGCAGACGCGCCCGGAGCCTGGAACCGCTCTCGGCCTCGATCTGGAAGCGCTCGAAGCCACGCTCGCCGCGAATCGCGTGAAGTTGATTGTGCTCACACCCGATTTTCATAATCCTACCGGCACATCCATGCCGCTAGCATCGCGTCGTAGACTCCTGGAGCTCGCGGGACGTCATCAAGTGCCCGTTGTGGAAGATCACATTTATGCGCGGCTGCATGCCCGAGATGATCGCGTGCCTTCGCTCAAGCAGCTCGACCGCGCGAACATCGTCATTCACATCGACAGTTTCGCGAAAGTGGCGTTTCCCGGTTTGCGCGTGGGATGGATCGTTGCACCCGCCACAGCGATTGAGCGGCTTCGCATCGTGAAGCAGACCACCGATCTGCACACCGATCAGCTTGCGCAGGCGACACTCGCGGAATTCCTGCGGCGCGGACTTTTTACGAAGCATGTCACCAAAATGCGCAAGGTCTATGCCTCGCGGTTGTCGGCGCTCGATGAAGCGCTGCGCAAGCACATGCCCGAAGGCACGCGATGGACGCGGCCCGATGGCGGCATGTGTTTGTGGATGGAACTTCCGCCGGGCTTCGACGCCAGCGAACTCTTGATACATGCGAAAGAGCGCGGAGTGCTGTTTGCGCCTGGACGCTATTTCTATGTGCAGAATCCGCTGCCCAATACGCTGCGGCTTGGCTATGCGGGGCTGGACGAGAAGCAGATCGCTCGCGGCGTCGGGATCCTCGCCGAACTCTTGCGCGTGGAGATGCGCAAGCGGCAGCGCGGCGTCCGTCGCGCAGAGTGCAGCCGCGTAGCGCTGGTCTGACACAAAAAGTTATGAAGTAAGGAAGTAACGACGTCGCGAAAGCGGAGAAGGTGAAAAAAGTTGACGGACACAATCACACTGGCGCCGAACCCGGTGAACAAATGCTTTGGCTGCGGCGGAGCGAATGACGCCGGAATGAAATTGACGTTCGTGCAAGACAACGTCACGCGAAAAATCGTGGGGCGATTTATATTGGGCCAGAGATACCAGGGCGGCGGCGGGATGGGGCACGGAGGGATCATTGCCGTGCTGCTGGATGAAGCGATGGGGAAAGTCTGCCGGTTCCGCGAAGTTCGGGCGGTGACGGCGGAGCTGACTATCCAGTATTTGAAGCCCGTGAAGGTGAATGAGGAGATTGTCGTCGAGGGCTACGAAACGGATGCGAAGGGACGCAATTTGTTTTTGGCCGGGGAGATTCGGAATGGCGCTGGTGAAGTGCTGGCTCGCGGCACAGGAAGATTCGTGGTGCTCGGCCAGAAACCGGTCCAGCAGACGACGGGCGGCGGTTCGTAGAATTTTGCGGCGAAGCATTCTGAAGATTTCGATTCGAGAGGAGAAGTGACATGGATGCGAAGAAAGCGAACGGAAGCGGCGATGCAGGTGCGAATGCAGGCAATACCGCGAACGAATGGCGCGTGAAAGTCGGCCTGGCGGAGATGCTCAAGGGCGGCGTCATCATGGACGTGACCAACGCAGAGCAAGCCAAAATTGCGGAGAAAGCCGGCGCTTGCGCCGTGATGGCGCTGGAGCGCGTGCCGTCCGATATCCGCAAGGAAGGCGGCGTAGCGCGCATGGCCTCGATCAAGATCATTCGCGAGATCATGCGGACCGTCACAATTCCCGTGATGGCCAAAGTACGCATCGGCCATTTCGCCGAAGCGGAAGTGCTGCAGGCTCTCGAAGTGGACTTCATTGACGAGAGCGAAGTGCTAACGCCCGCAGACGAAGAGAATCACGTCTGGAAGCACGATTTCCGTGTGCCCTTCGTTTGCGGCGCGAGAAATCTTGGCGAAGCGTTGCGGCGCATTGCGGAAGGCGCGGCGATGATTCGCACGAAGGGCGAGGCCGGTTCCGGCAACGTGGTGGAGGCCGTGCGGCACATGCGCACGATCGTGAGCCAGATGAAGAAGCTGGCGACCTTGCGCGAGGACGAGCTGATGCACGAGGCGAAAGAACTCGGCGCGCCGCTCGAGCTGATTCGGCAGATTGCCAAGACGGGGAAGCTGCCGGTTCCCAATTTTTCGGCGGGAGGCATTGCGACTCCGGCGGATGCGGCGCTTGTCCGGCGGCTTGGAGCCGAGGCGGTGTTTGTGGGATCCGGTATTTTCAAGTCCAGCGATCCGGAAGCACGGGCAAAGGCCGTTGTGAAAGCCACCACGCACTTTGATGATCCAAAGGCGGTGCTCGAAGCGCATGAAGAACTTGGCGAGGCGATGCGCGGCATTGATGTGCGGCAACTGGAAGAGAAAGACATGCTTTCGACTCGCGGGTGGTGAAGAACCGTTTGAAAGATCGCGCAGGGGCACGGCATGCCGTGGCCCCACAACGCGAGGTGCGGCAAGCCCCACCCCCACAAATAGAAGCTGCGGAGTGAATGAAGTGAAGATCGGGATTCTGGCGGTGCAGGGCGATTTTGAGGCGCACGCGGCGCGGCTTGCGGAGTTGGGCGCCGAAAGCGTGGAAGTGCGCACGGTCAAGGACCTAGAAGGCTGCGATGGGCTGATCCTTCCTGGCGGCGAGACCACTACGCAGCTGCAATTCTTGCAGGAAGAAGGTTTATTCGAGGCCGTCAAGCAGTTCGCGGCTGACGGCGGGGCCATCTTTGGGACTTGCGCCGGCGCGATTTTGCTGGCGACGAAAGTAAAGAACCCGGAACAGGCTTCCCTCGGATTGCTGGACATGACCGTATTGCGAAATGCGTATGGCCGCCAGATCGCCAGCGATGTCGTCAACGGAACAAGCACTCTGAAGAAGGAGCCGCTGGAGATGGTGTTTATCCGCGGGCCGATCATCGAGAGCGTGGGAAGAGGAGTGGAAGTGCTGGCTGAGTACGCAGGGAGGCCCGTCCTCGTACAGAAAGCGCATCTCTTAGCGGCGACGTTTCATCCCGAGTTGAGTGATGATACGACGGTTCATCGACATTTCCTGGAGTTGGTCAGGGCGAGTTCCAGGAAACCCGAAGCAATGGCTCGATAGCATCGGGGACCGCTACTTCAGGTCAACGATAACTACCACCCCCTCCCCATTTTTCATAAGTGTTGATTCCAAAAGATTTAGCATTTCTGTAACCCATTTGGAATCAACACCTAGGAACGATATTGCAAGTATTGATTCTAAAGGAGTTGCTGGCGCGTTTTGCACCATTTTTGTGCAATCGGTCGGGGCGTTTCGTAAGTGTTGGGAACAATAGAATTAGTGCGTAAAAGCGGCCGCGGAGAGCAAAAACGCCAACCAGGAGGTTGGCGTTCCAGGGCACGGACCACACCGTTACCCAAAAGCAATTGTGGGGCAGGAGTAATAGTTTGTCAATAAGAAATATTAGTAGGCCAGCTTCGGCGGCGGATGAAGCATGGAAGTGGCTAAGAGAATTAGGAATAGAATGGGAAATCAGAAGCAATTGGGTTGCGAACACGACCATGCGGAGCTAGTCTGAGAATTGGAGAATGTGAATTGATGAAGGGGACAGCCAGAAAGAAGGTTCTGTTTGTGTGCCTTGGGAACGCTTGCCGGAGTCCGATGGCGGAAACAATTGCCAACAAGCTTGCCGGGGATGTCATGGAAGCATCAAGCGCGGGATTGACGCCGCTCGGGCGGGTGGAGGCGCTGACGTTGGAAACGCTTCTGAGGAATGGATATCCGCCGAACGGATTAGAATCGAAGGCTTTGCTGGACCAAGCCTTCCACGCGGCCGATCTCGTCGTGAACATGAGCGGGCGTGCGAAAGAGAGAGAATTTGCTGGTTTCGCGAAAGTGGAGGACTGGTTCGTCGAAGATCCTTACGGCGCGGATGCAAAACTTTATCAGAGAATCTTCGAGGATATTGAAAAGCGAGTGGCAGAGCTGGCCGATCGAATTAGGAAGAGCAGGCACAGCGTTGCGAAGGCCAGAAACAATGTCAGGAGCGGCATCCGGAAACTGTAGCAGTCTGACCAGGAGAAACGAGATTGCGGAGAGAAAAAACGAGCGTTTCGCAAGAGGATTACCTGAAGGCGATCTGGGAGATGCTTGAGGAGGACCAGACGCCGATCAGCGCGAGGCTTGCGGAGGAGTTGGGAGTAACGCCGCCGGCGGTGACAGCGGCGCTGAAGCGCATGACGCGAGACGGGTTGGTCCGCGTGGATCGCAACGGCAGGATCGACCTCAGCCGAAAAGGGCGACAGGTTGCGGAGCAACTCGCGTTGCGGCACCAGCTTGCGGAGATGCTGCTCACGGAAGTGATTGGGCTCTCCTGGGCGAAAGCACATGACGAGGCGGAGCGGCTGGAACACGGGATTTCGCCGGAGGTTGAGGCGCTCCTGCTGAAGCGATTCGGTGACAAGAAAACGTGCCCGCACGGAGTCCCGATGCGGGGCGGAGTCGCGAAACTGAGAAGCCAGGGTGCGGTGCTGTTGTCGGATCTGAGGGCGGAGGAACGGGCCGAAATTCTTTGCGTTTACGAGAAGGATGGGCAGTTTTTGGAATTTTTGGAAGGCTTGCGGCTGAGACCATCGAGCAAGGTCGAGGTCTTGAAACGGGAATACGACGAAACGATGACGTTGCGCTCGGACGGCCGGACAATGCACCTGGGAAAACCGGCAACGTCACGGATTTGGGTGCGGCGGGTGGCGTGATTCGTCACCTATGATAGCAAGACGTGGTTCGCGGTTTCTCCTCAGACAGTCGGGCGCACGTCTGCAGGAATAGAGCTTGGAGAAATGCTGATAGAAATACCAACTTTTCTGGTTACCCGACCTGAGCGTGCAAACTAGCCAGGAGTTGACAATCTGTCTCAGGCCAAGTCGAGTCCGGCGAGGTGCGTCCGAGTGGCCAAATGTGCCTCAAGAAAAGTCGGATCATGGACAGATGCAGGGCGAAATCCTGCTTGATACGCCACGCCAAATCAGTCGCTCTCCGAACCTAGACCTAGCACGTCGCTACTAATCAACTGGTTTCGCGGTCTGCGATTTGAGACTGATCATTTCTGAATTCATGCGGGCTCGCGCTTCGGCTTGAATGTTTTTCGCCTGGACCTGCGTGAATAGCAGGGTGCCAGTCATGGCCTGACGCACCTGTTTGTGTTCCCAACGTGGCTGCATAATCCCAGAGTTGGAGTGACTGTCGGGGCCAAGCAGCAGGTGTCCGATTTCGTGGGCCATGACAGATCCCAAAATTACTGGTAGTTCGAAGTCCGCGTCATCCCTCTTCGCGAGACGGACTGGATATTCATAGTAGACTGTGGCGAGAACTGGTTGGACGGCAAAACCGAAGACGGTGTCCTGGAACTTGTTCCGCGCAGACTCGGAGACAACGCGCAGTACGATGTCGGTGGCTTCGAGCGCGTCTTGACACGGATCTTGCGAGAGATCGTGGGAGTGACTTTCCGGGCAATCCACCCAAACCAAGCGCAAACCAGCTGCGCCAAAGATTCGAGTGGCTTGGCGTTCGGCCCCGGTTAGTACGGCGGGCGAGGCTGAGGTGTAGTTATTAACACGGACTCTGATTGTGGGGCTGAGTTTCTGTGCGCTGGCAAAGCGAGCTCCGGGGACCGTCGAGCTCAGGATGCCGAGGAAACCGACCATTACTCTGATGTTCAGCAGGTGCCATAGAAGCCATTGATTCCTGAAGCCTTCGACTGCGGTAAATTGCTGCTCAGTGATCTGTATTTTCATGTCGTCCTCGTCCGCGGGTTGCGCGGTGAGGGCGACGTTGGGCCTGCTGGGTAGCTACCTCAATGCATGTGAACTCTATTAACGGTGACGGAAGGATCGAAAGAAAAGCGATGCTTAAATTACTGAAACTAAAGAGGCTGGAGGCGAAGGTCGATTAGCGAGTGATTAGGCATAACCCTTGTTTATTGGAGAGTGGGTGCTAGACTGTCGGCACTTGAGGTAAGGGTAGTGAAAGAAAATAGTCAATTCCCGCGCTTATACCGCTTCGGAACGTTTGAGGTGGACGTTCAATCGGGAGAGCTACGCAAAAGCGGACTAAAACTGAAACTCTCCGGACAGCCGTTTCAAGTGCTAGCCATCTTGCTGGAACGACCCGGCGTCGTGGTGACAAGAGAAGAGTTGCAGAAACGGCTATGGCCGGACACCTTTGTCGATGTCGATCACAATCTGAACACGGCGATCAACAAGATTCGCGAAGCGCTGGGGGACTCGGCGGAAAACCCCCGGTTTGTTGAGACGCTGCCACGGCGAGGGTACAGGTTTGTCGCACCGGTCGAAGGTGCCGTTGGCAAAGAGATACCCGTCGAACTGCTCAGCGCCGCCGTGCCGAAGCATACCCCAAGGCGCTCAAGAGCCCTGCCACTTACGATTATATTCGTTGCATGCGTGTCGATGGTTGGTGCTGGGTACTTTATTTCTAAGCGGCGGCACGTTTCTGGGCCGCCGAAAGAGCGCACCCTGACGCGCATTACCTTTGACGCCGGTCTGCAGCTCGGGGTTACCTGGTCGCCGGACGGCCGATATATCGCCTACAGTTCTGATCGCGGCGGAAAATTCGACATTTGGGTGCAGCAGCTGAGCGGCGGAGACCCGGTTCAAATCACGAAAGGGCCCGATAACAACTGGGAGCCGGATTGGTCACCAGATGGCAAATATATCGCGTATCGCTCCGAAGAGGGAGAGGGTGGGTTATACATCGTCCCAGCACTGGGTGGGACGGGATTGGAACGGAAGATTACGTCCTTTGGCTATTACCCGCGATGGTCACCGGACAGTTCCAGGATTCTGTTGCAAACGATAGGGTTTGGTTTGAGTTGCCAGTTATACGTCGTGGGCTTGGACGGGAATCCACCCCGTCCCGTCCAGGAGGACCTGACAAACGGTGTTTGGACCATTTCGGCGGCATGGCACCCCGACGGAAAGAGAATTTCCATATGGGTTTGGGATTGGGAGATGAGGCCCTCACCTATACCTCAATTTTGGACCGCCTCTGTGGATGGGGGAGCGGCGACCAAGACGGTGATCCGCCCAGAAATCCTAAAGTCGGCGGAGACAATCGCGGGGAGTGGAATTAGCGCCTGGGCGGATTCGGATTTCAAATTTTGTTGGGCTCGTTCCGGAACAGAAATCTACTTTGAGCGCACGTTTCGCGGAGCAAGAAACATCTGGCGGATGAGAGTCGATCCGCAAACGCTAAAGGCTCTGGCCATCGAGCGGTTGACCACCGGCACGGAAATAGATTCGGAATTCTCAGTTTCTCCGGACGGGAGCAGGATGGCCTTTACAAGCGAGTCAAGACGAGTCCAAGCCTGGATGTTTCCGTTTGACGCTCAGCGCGGGCGCGTGACCAGCAGTGGAAGTGCCGTAACATCGCCGGGAATGGAAGCCTGGGATACGAACATCTCACGTGACGGCCGCAGGTTGGCATTCTCAGCCAAACGATCGGGCCGATGGGAGCTATGGGAAAAGTCCCTGGCGGACGGTCGAGAGACTCCCATCGCGGCGGACGATTCTTACGTCCGTGCTGGACCGCAGTGGTCGCCGGACGGAACGCGCCTGGCCTACTTTCGAATGAAAGTATCCTCGGGAGGGGGCCAGGCAGTGCTCTGGTCCAAGGAGCGAGGTGAAGTGCCCATCACAGCTCTAAGCTCATTTGGACCGTTCGTATTTGATTGGTCTGCGGACGGCGCGTGGTTGCTGACCTCGCGGGCAGTAGCGGAAGGCGGCCAAGCGGAAATCTGGGCGCTACCCGTGGCAGGTAATGCAGTGAAAGGGAAAGAGCGAAAACTTGTCGCGTGTGACGCGAAAACCAATTTGTGGCAGAGCCGATTTTCGCCGGATGGACGCTGGGTTGTTTTTGAAGCGGAAGCATTTCAACCGGCCGCGCACAAGTCGGCCATCTACGTAACGCCGGCGGTGGGTGGCGGGCTTTGGACAGCAGTCACTGAAGGCACGCACTGGGACGACAAGCCGCGCTGGTCGCCCGACGGCAGGATCATCTACTACCTGTCAGAACGCAGAGGTTTTTTCAATGTGTGGGGCACTCGTTTCGATCCAGTGCATGGAAAAACGGAGGGAGAGCCGTTTCAAGTCACGGCATTCGACAATCCGAGGTTAATGGTTGCGGAAGTGATGCCGGATGCCGGCCTTTCTTTAACCCAAGACAAATTGATTGTCACCGTTTCGCAAGTGTCGGGGAGCATCTGGGTGCTGGATAACGTGGACAGATAGGTCGGCCTGACTCTCAACTTCTGGCAGGGCTTACAGGAAAAGTGGGAAGTAAATCTACTTTGCAGTGATGGGCCGTGAATCCGAGATCGTATCGGGCTCTTGAGTTGCCGCACGTCACCGCCAAAAGCCTTTGGAAGCCGGCGCCGCAGGTAGTTGGAAGCACAGAGGCGGCCACGTCGGACCTTCATTTTCCAGAAAAATTAGGAATTATGCGATGGCGGCTAGGAGCGGTTATCGAGGAGGGATTTGAGGCGGGCGTAGCCGGAGCGGCTTACCGGGAGGCGTGTGCCATCGGCGAGGATGGCGAGGCGGCTGTCCTTTCCGTAGGGCTCGATGCGGACGACGCGTTCAAAGTTTACGATGTAGGAGCGGTGGACGCGGACGAAGCGTTCGGGATCGAGGCAGGCTTCAAGACTCACGATGGTCTGCTGCTTGAGATGCTTCTTGCCTTCGCTGGCCAAGGCCACATAGTCGTCCTGCGCTTCGGCGTAATCGAGCTTAGCCACGGGAATTAGAGTGACGCGAGTGCCATCGCGCACAACGATGCGTTCCAGGAACTGCTTGGGAGCGCGAGCCGAGGCAGCGAGCTCGGCTGCGGGCGGCATTTTTTGGCCGATGCGTGATTTTGCGCGTTCGAGAGCGGCGTTAAAACGTTCGCGGCCAATCGGCTTCAGGAGATAGTCGACGGCGTGAACTTCAAAGGCGCGCATGGCGTACTGATCGTAAGCGGTGACGAAAATGACGGGCGTATCGGTGCCGATGAGCTCGAGAACGTCAAAACCGGAGAGCTTGGGCATCTGGACATCCAGGAAAATAAGGTTGGGCTTATGTTCGGCGACGGCTTTTACGGCTTCGAAGCCGTTGGTGCACTCGGCGATGACCTCGATTTCCGGGCATGCTTGAAGGAGTTCGCGAAGGACAAGGCGCGCAAGATCTTCGTCGTCGACGATGAGCGCACGGATTTTCTTATCGTCCCGCGAGTTCAATTCTTGACCTCTTCTGACATGGATGGAAACGACAGTTCGACGCGAAAGCAGCCCTTTTCTGAGCTGATTCGCATGATGGCGTCCTTGCCGTATCGCGCGTCGAGCCTTTGCTGAACATTCTTGAGGCCCATGCCGCCGTTGCGCATGGGTGTGGAGTCTGGATCGAAGGTATTTTCGACGGCAAGGATGAGGCGACCATTGTGGCTGTGGCCGGAGACTCGAACGAGGCCTCCTTCGGGAAGATTGGCAATGCCGTGGGTGACGGCATTTTCGACGAGCGGTTGAAGAAGAAGAGGAGGCAAAAGGGCTGCCTGAGACTCGCGCGGTATTTCTTCTTCCAAGTTGAGGCGAGCGCCGAAGCGAACCTTTTCAATGGCGAGATAGCGATGTAGGAGGGAGAGTTCCTCGGAGAGCGGGACGGCGGTCTTTTCGCCGAGACCGAGAGTCATGCGAAGAAACTCGGCGAGAAGGATGCACATTTCGCGTGCTCTTGCGGGATCGACGCTAGTGAGAGCGCTTATGGAGTTCAGGCTGTTGAAGAGGAAGTGCGGGTTCACCTGGGCTTTGAGCGCCTTTAGTTCAGCCTCGCGGGCTAGAATACTTGTTTCGAGAGCTTGAGCTTCAGCTTTGGCGGAATCCTCCATCGCCAGAATGACGTAGTGAGCGGCGACGGAGAGGAGATAGAGCAGGAAACCGACGCCGAAGAGGACGGGCAATTGGGGGGCAAGTTTTTGATCGAGACCGCGGAAGGAAGGGAATTGAGAGAGGCCGTACGCCAACATGCGGGCGAGTTCGACCCACAGGAAACTGATGATGACGGCTGCAACGAGGTGGGTAAGCCGTGTGCGCAGGACGGGTGTCTTTTGCAGAGGCGAGGCTTTGCACATGTACCAGGCGGAAAGACAGACGAATTGGTAGACGAGGCAAAGCGGAATGATGAGGACAGTGGCGTCGCGCCAGCCGAGCTTGCCAGGAACAGCCAGGAGATAAATGAGGATGCCAGCGAGCGGCGACCATGCGGAGAGATAAAGCAGATAGCGCCGGATGGGTTTGAGGAGTGGATGCATGAGGACCGCTTAGTTTTTGATCTCCACGCCCCCGAAAACAACGGTCCCGGTGATGATCAGCGTCTTTCTTTTGCCGGTCGAAGGATTGTCAGTTCTGGCCTGGCGGGTTTTGTCCTCGAACCCGCCAAAGACAGGTAGACTGCGGGAATTGACGTACCAGGTTTCGGGGATACGAAGTTCCACGCCGCCAAAAACACAGCTAATTTCGAGAACCGCTTCGTCGTCAATGTCCGCATCCCGAAAATCAAGTTCGATGCCGCCGAAAATTGAGGTGAGTTTTCCGTTCTGGAAATGCTGTCCCGTGAAGCGGCGTTCACAGGCGCCAAAAATGGCAACCGCGTTCATGGAGGATTCCGTGTCAGTACTGGCGTCAATTACTTGCTGGCGGAAAGCAGCCGCTGCGTTTGGCTGGGTCCAGTCAAACTTGGATTTTCTGCGGCTGCGGAGAACGCCGCGGGTTTCCAGCGAGCCCCAAATCAAGAGCAAGCCGACAGCAATGATGGCAAGGGGCCAAAAATCGGCGAAGGTCAGGCGCATCAGGCCGAGCTTGCTGAGTTGGAGAAGGATGCCGGCGACAATCAAGATGAAGCCAAATGCGCGGCCAGACTGGTTGGCGAGGTTCATTACGCCAGCGAGCACCAAGAGCAGAGGCCAGAAGCGGTAAACGCTGCCAAAGGGAATGATGCCCATGTGGTCCAGGAGGAGGGCCACGCCGACGAAGACGATGATGAGACCCCAGATGAGCCCCCAATGGAAATCACCGGCAAGCATGACTCTGGGCCTTTTGATCTGTTGCTGATCTTGCTGATCCATCAGCGGTCTCCCTTATGCGGGACGGGCAAGGCTGCTCGGTTTTGCTCCGGCGGTGCCACGGGTTGCGATTTCAAAAGTATTGCGCCAATAACGATAGCAACGAGCGACGAGAATAGTACCAAGATACGGGAGATGAGGGAGAAGTAGTCAACCTGATGAAGAGCGACGGCCCCCGCGGCATGAAGGAGAGACAGGCCTAGAGAGGGCACGAGCCCGAGAAGGCCGAGCCGCGAAGCCTCAAAGAGCCGTGTGAGAGTGGAGGCAAGAAAGGCGAGATCTGCCAGAATTGCTGCGAGTCCTAGTGAGATCAAACATCCTCCCCAAAGCCTTTTTTGCCTCCGCGCTGCTACTTTCCGCTTTGTCATGCTGGCCTCCCACTGGGCGTTGTGCGTGCCCGGAAACGAGATTAGAAGCGGGGCGTAGATGTACGCATGTGCTTTTCGGCAGACAGGCCGGTTTTACCGGCGAATGACGGATGGGAGCGGCGAAAGAGGAAGGCAAAGCGAATGACAGAGAAGGTTGAGAAGGGTACTAGGCCTCTCTTGCAAAATTCGACGATTGGCCATAGGGTATGCGGCAATGATGGGTGGCGTTTCCCACCTTTGATGCCGATACTGTCTCGCGGCGGACGGAGAAAGTTAATGAACGCAGAAGCAGCAAACGGCAGACGTGCTGAGCGCTGGCATTGGCTACTGTATGTAGCATTGGCAATAGCAGGCGGATTGCTGACTTTCGTAGGAGCCCGCGCGGAACAGAAGGCCACGGATTACGGCACGTTTCGAAAATTGACCGACGCGTATTGCGCTGCGTGGAGTACCGGGAATGCCGAAGCGCCAGCGCGATTCTATGCGAAGGAGGAGGGGCGGGTTTTTTATGACATCGCACCGTTCGCTTACCACAGTTGGAAGGAATATCACGAAGGCGTGAAGAAAGCGTTTTTCGACAATATGGAGAGCGGAACGCTGAGCGCTGGGAAGGACTTGAAGGTGAGCCGCCACGGCACGATCGCGTGGACTACGGTGCCGATGCATTTATCGGAAAAAACAAAAGACGGTAAAACTGTAGAAATAGACATTCGCTATACGGGCATCTGGGAAAAGCGCGCATCCGGATGGGTGCTGGTGCACGAGCACCTCTCAGCCCCGCTGAGCGGAAATTAGGCAGAACGAAGCTTGGGAGCGGGCGTTGAGCCCGAGTACGACCGATGTTTAAGACAATGCGTTACTACTGGAGTGTGGCGCGTGGATACCGCCTCCGACCGTGGAAGAGTCCTTATCTTCGGTGGCGATTCGAGACATTTCTCGGAAAAGAAGCAGCGAATCTGGACGCTCGAAAATTCTTTCGGCTGTCTTGGAAATATCGCTCGAACATGATGAACTTCGTGGATTGGGCCGCGGAACGCCGGCGGGTACAGAGACAAGTACGCCGCCACGCCTGAGACTGACTGGAATGCTCAAATTATGTGAGGACTGCTTCGCCGCGCTTGCAGGCGTATAATTCTGTTGGAAGGAGGATCCGTCGTGAGCGAATTGAAGATCCTCCAGAAAACGGAGCGGTTGTACGAAGCGCGGTGGTGGGAGCCGGAGGGCGGCGGCCGCGTGCACTGTTACCTCTGCCCACGGCACTGCCACATTCATTCCGGTCAATCGGGCTTTTGCTTCATACGCGTGAACCAGGGGGGGAAGCTTTATAGCCTGGGCTATGGAGCGCCCGCAGCGTTGCAAGTCGACCCCATCGAGAAAAAACCGCTGAATCATTTTTTGCCGGGGACACGTGTGTTCAGCATGGGGACCGCCGGCTGCAACATGGGATGCTTTTTTTGCCAGAATTGGGATATTTCGAAGTCGCGGCAGGATCAGGTGCACTCGCAGCATGTGGCGCCGGAAGATGTGCCACTGCTGGCACTGAAATATGGATGCGATTCTGTGGCGTTTACTTATAACGAGCCGACGATTTGGGGCGAGTATGTGATTGATATTTGCCGGGCAGCTAAGGAACACGGGCTGAAAACCGTGATGGTTTCGAACGGGTACATCACTTACGAGGCGTTTCACGATATCTATGACAACGTTGATGCCGCGAACATTGATTTGAAGGGATTTACGGAAGGGTTCTACGGAAAAATCACGCTGACGCATTTGCAGCCAGTGCTGGAGACGCTGGAGTGGCTGAAGAAAGAAACGAAAGTGTGGTTTGAAATTACCAATCTGATGATTCCCACGCTGAATGACGATCCGGCGGAGACGCGGAGACTTTCGGAGTGGATCCTGACGCATCTGGGGCCGGACGTGCCCCTACATTTCACAGCGTTTCATCCGGATTTCAAGCTGCAGGACAAGCCGCGCACGCCGCCGGAAACACTTCATCGGGCCCGGGAAATCGCGCTGGAGACGGGGCTGCATTACGTTTACGAGGGGAATATTTTCAGCGATGCGGGGAATACTTTCTGTCCTGGCTGCGGCGAATTGCTGGTTCGGCGCTCCTGGCACGACGTGCTTGAAAACAGGTTGGTGAACGGGGCGTGCCCGAAATGTTCGCTGACTATTCCTGGAGTGTGGAGGAAAGACGCTGGGGCAGAGCGAAAGCCTGGCGGTTCGCGAAAAACCGCCGGGAGCTACGAGCATTTGAATTTATAGGGAAGTTCGCACCGAGGATTCGCGAGGAACGGCGACAGCCATCTGCGAACGAAGAGTGGCGGTCGTTCCAAGCCAAATCCTCAGCGTTCAAGGATGAAACGAGTAGTAGCCTGGGCCGACGCGCATGCCGTGGTGCATCGTCGCAGGGAAGGCCCACCACACAAGCGTTCCAAGTATGGCTTGCCCGATGGTGAGCGGAATGATGTTGCGCT
>Ga0335085_10001074_pt1 | contig 63813 bp, 58 predicted proteins | sample Lox_Sample_45_FD_206712 | JGI IMG/M metagenome (GOLD analysis project Ga0335085, IMG submission 206712) | Soil microbial communities from Loxahatchee National Wildlife Refuge, Florida, United States - Lox_Sample_4.5 | ecosystem: Environmental > Terrestrial > Soil > Wetlands | place: USA... | reverse complement strand
AGTTGATCCAGGAATACACGCGCGAAGCGGGCGTGCGCCAGTTGGAACGGGAAATCGCCGCGCTCGCGCGCAAGGCCACGCGCAAAATTTTCGGCGACGGCGCGACCAAACGACCCGTGGTGATCGGACGTTCCACGCTGCGGAGTTTTCTCGGCGCGCCGAAATTCGTTGCCGAAACGGCGGAAAAAATCACCGAATTCGGCATTGCCACCGGCCTGGCTTGGACGCCGGTCGGGGGTGAAATTCTGTTCATCGAAGCCACGCGGATGCGCGGCCGGGGCAACCTGTTGCTGACCGGCTCGCTCGGGGACGTCATGAAGGAAAGCGCGCAGGCGGCCCTGAGTTATCTGCGCAGCCAGGCCAAGAAGATTGGCATTGACCTGAGCGATTACAACAAATTGGATTTGCACATTCACGTGCCGGCCGGCGCGACGCCCAAGGACGGCCCGAGCGCGGGCGTGGCCATCGTCGCGGCGCTGGCGTCGTTGTTGCTGAAGCGCCGCGTGCGTCCGGGCATCGCGATGACCGGCGAAATCAGCCTGCGCGGCCGCGTGTTGCACGTGGGCGGCATCAAAGAAAAGGTCCTGGCGGCGGCGCGCTTTAAAATCCGGGAAGTGATTTTGCCGGAACAAAACAAAAACGACTGGCTCGAAGTGCCGGCCGAGGCCCGCGCAAAAATCAAGGCCCATTTCGTCCGGCACATTTCGGAAGTCCTGCAACTCGCGCTGGAACCGAAATGAATTCTTCGTCCTCGTTCTCCTGCTCGTCCTCGTCCGCGAAAGGAGTGATTTGTTCGACGACGAGAACGAGGACGAGGACGATTTTTATTCAAGTTGGGCTGGCAGCATTTTTGCTGGTCAGATGTGGCGCATCAGCGCAAATAACCAACACTTTGTCCGACGCGGAAATTTCAGGCCGTCAACTGGCACGGAAGCTTTGCGACGTGTATGTGGAAAACTCCACCAACACCGGCGTTCTGAAAGTCCGCGACGCGCAGGGCCGCCGTTCGGAAATCCTGGTGGAATGCGAGGTTATCACTACCGCAACGAATTGGCAGAACCGTTACCAGGCCAAGTTTGGCACCAACGCCAACGACGTCACAACGCTGATAGTGACGCATTGCAACGCGGAATCAAACAGCTACGTGCTGTTTGAACGTCTAAGTATCCACATCGGAATGGGATTGAGTGGCAACAGGACGATGACTCCTTTTGCTGGCTCCGATTTCTGGATTTGCGACCTCGGGCTCGAATTTTTCCACTGGCCGGATCAGAAGATTTTGAAAAGGGAATTTCGGCGGAATTGCAGTTGCGCGGTTTTAGAAAGCACCAATCCGCATCCCGGCGCCAACAGCTATTCGCGCGTGGTTTCGTGGATTGACGAGGAGAGCGGCGGCATCGTGATGGCCAGGGCTTACGATGCGCAAGGCCGATTGCTCAAGGAATTTTATCCGAAGGATGTCAAAAAGGTAAACGGCGAGTGGCAGGTGCAGAGCATGGAAATTGACAACGTCCAGACCGGCTCGCGGACGCGGCTGGAGCTGGACCTGAAGTCGCCGTGAGTCATCTGGTGTTCTAAAATCGGGCTGGATGCAAACTCAGTGAATAAGCTTGGGAGCAAACTGAGAATAAGTCTGCCGGTCACATGCTTGACAACTTTACCGGGAAAGCGCACGCTGCCCGCAGTCCGTATGAACATCGTGTCTCGCCTGAATATCCTGCTGGTGTGTGTCGGCGTTTTGGGAGGCGCGCGGGCTTTCACCGCCGAAACGAATTTGGTTTCTTCACCGCCATCTAGCGAGGCCTCGACGCAGGCCGTGGTGAACGGTTATCTGCAGATTCAGGAACAGCTTCAGGCCACGTTATTGGCCATTGACAACAACCGGCGGGAAGCCGAGGCGGCGGCCGCCACCAACACCGCCCTGCTGACGGCCCGCATCCAGACCCTCGAACAAACCATCGCCGACCAGCGGGCCAGTGAAGTCGAGGCCGCGCGCAAGACGCAACAGCTTGCGTTGTTCATGGCGGGCACCTTCGGTCTGATCGGTTTGGGCATCATGCTGTTGATGGTTTACTTTCAGTGGCGCGTGTTCACGCAACTCATCAAAATCTCCACCTGGCAACCGGCGGGGGTCGCCCTGGGCAACCACCGGGCGATGCCATTGGTGGAAGCGGCCAATGAACTGGCCGCTCCCGCCCGCGCCGCGGTCGAATCGTCGAACACGCGTTTGCTGGGCGCAGTCGAGCGGCTGGAAAAGCGCATATCGGAAATCGAGCAAGTCGCGCGCGCGCCATTGCCCGAACCTGAGCCAGCCGCGCTGGCGTCTGCTCATCAGAATGGAGCGCCGTCGGATGCAACCGACCGCAAGGAGTGTGTGGCCAATCTGATCACCGAAGGCCAGTCGCTGCTGAGCGCGAACGAACCACAAAAGGCGCTGGAATGCTTTGACGTGGCGTTACAGCTGGAACCGAAACACGCCGAGGCCTTGGTTAAAAAAGCCGGTGCCCTGGAACGGCTGGGACGGCTGGACGATGCCATCGCCTGTTACGACCACGCCATTGAAGCAGACAGCTCGATGACGATCGCCTATCTCCACAAAGGCGGTTTGTTCAATCGTATGGCGCGTTATGACGAGGCGTTGCGGTGTTACGAGCAGGCGTTGCAGACGCAGGAAAAGAAGTTCGCGTGAAGGCCGGGGACGCGGCCCCTTGCGTCAGTTGAATTCCATCCGATTGGGAATCCGCTCCGATTCAATCTGGCGGCGGAGCATATCAATCTTGAGCTTGAGCAGCTCGCGGTTTTCTTCCGTGCGCGCCGTCAGTTCGCTTTCAAGTTCCTGGATGCGCGCTTCGTAGGCGTGCATCCGGTCCTGGAGCGGCGCCTGTAACAAATCCAACCGACGGATCAACGCAACCAATTCGATGGCGGCGGCTTCCTGCAACCGGAGTAATTCACGGCGTTGCGCGGCCAGTTCCTGTACCACGGCTTCTTTGACCGCCTGCGCCAGCACTGGCGCGAGGGCATCGCGCGTGGTGGCGAGCTGCTCGGCTTTTTGCTGGGCCGGGAGATTGGACGCCGACCGCGCGCCCAGCGCCAGCGAGATGATGGCGTTGGCGACGGCGGTGCCATCCGCGCCACAGCGAGGACATCGAACCGGCGCCGGCATCCGGCCATCCACCGGAGATACGTCAAAAGCATATTTCTGGCCGCAGGGGCAAATGATTTTAATTGGAATCAGCATGCCACGGTCAGCAGTGCCAGACGGTTCTCACCATAAAAATGACTTTTGTTCACTCAACAATTGGTCAGCATGCCAGAGCGTAGCGCGCCACGCGACCATTTCGCCAAAATTCCTGTAATCCATGCCGCCCAGGACCAGAGAATTCCAACGGCGCAGGAGCGGCGGTGCCGCCTCCGCTTCCAGAGTGAACCGGGTGGGTTTTCCACCTGCCCCGATGCCGCGGAGTTCGACGCGCAGTTTGTATTCCGTTTCGGCCGGGTTTTCGACTTGCCACAAGACGTCGCAGCGAACGGCCGAAATTTCGCCGGGGTGCTGCCGCAGATAGGCCTGGTAGGCGTCACGGTCGTAAAGGCTCGGCGAGAGAGCATCGTGGCCTTTCGCGTTGAGGAACAACGGCAGCATTTTAACAATGCGACCCTTTTCAACTCCGTCCCCGAAAGACGGGAGCGCCGCAAGCAGCAGCAACAACATCATCAGGAACCGGCGCATGGCGGAACGATAACGAAGAGCCCGGTGAACTCAACCCCAATTTGCATCGCTCACATCCGGCGCCGGGTGATTGACCGCAGCGACTCAAGGTGACGGCGCGGTCATTTCCAGTAGAAGCTCAGAATCCGGATGTCCGCTAACGAGAGACGGTAAAGAATGGCGACATATTCTCGCTTTTGAACGCCGATTTGCGCGGTGACGTGGACTTCAAACGTGGTGCTGCGGGTCGTGAGCAGGCTTGCCGCCTGCCCGGCCACCGCCGGATTGGCACCCGCGCTTTGCAGTGCTGTCGCGGGGTTGACGAACGGCGTGTCGTCCTCCGTGCCGTCCACGCCATCGGGGCCGGCGCGCAATTTGATGATGTTTTCGGCCGCGGTAGCATCTCCGCCAAGAATCATGGTCAGAACGTCTTCGTCGGCGGTGTTGATATTGATGCGCCCGTTGGAAACGGACGTGAAAACGTCCTTCAACCCGAAAGGATAGTCGGTGTTTTTATCAGGTCCGGCGTCAAAGCCAAGCTGGTGGTGGAACGTCGGACCCGATGAGTCTGGCGCGCTGGCGCGTCCGTATGTCTTCGGATCATAGATTTCCGGGTGATCCAGAATTCCTCGCACGTGCAGCAGCTCGGAGATATCGTCAATCGGCGCGTTCTTGGCGTGGTAAGGCGGATCAAGCCCCTGATAGTAATCATCCTCGGCGCCAGCGATCCGCGGTGGGCCGACCGGCCCAACCCAGTCCTGAATCGAATCCGCCACCACAGAGATTTCACTGGCATCCACACCCATATCTGTGAGCGCCTGCTGAATTTCGAGCCCACTGGCGGTGTTGATGTTCGCCTTGCGTTCGAGGTCAACGATTTTGAGCGAGATGGTTCCGCCCCCGACGGCATAATTGTCCAGTGAAAAACCAGCCAGCGGGCCGTTGGTTTCGCAATCGGACCCGGGCCCGCCGGCCCAGATTTGATTCAGCGAATCGTACGGGCACCGTTCCTGCGCCAAAACCCAGCGCGCCAATTCCACGCCTGAGCGGCCCAGCCAATACAGTTGGGTCTCCGAATTCGCGTTGAAGGCGAGCCGGGTCTCCACCTTCATCGACAACGCGAAACCCGCCGCCAGGGTGGACAGCACCAGAATGGCAATCAACGCGATGATGAGGGCGATGCCGTGGGAGCGGGGGCGAAGGTGGATTTTCATCAGCGACCGATTTGCAGGACGGATGGCAGGGTGGTGGAAGGGATGGCGATGACTCGTGTTACCGCGCGTTCCGGCGCCTGGCTGTCGGCGGCATTACCACCACCCAGCACCAGGTTGACACGCAACATGGCGGGAATCGAATTCGAGGCATCCCACTCATCCACCCAATCGAACTTTTGAGGATCCCAGCATTCAACCGAGAATTTTCTTACGTCGCGCGCCAGCACGAGCGGCGTTTGCCGTTCGTCCGCGTCCATGTCCATGAGCACCGGGTTTTGGCGCAGCACCAGGTCCTTTTCCGCGTCCGGCCCGGGCTCCAGCGTGAAGGTAAGCCGCCGCAGGCTGAAGTCCCGGCCCAATTCCGGATTCACGAATTTTCGGTTGCGCGGGAACACATCCGGCAGCCGCGCGGTGAAGCTGAGGACCGGATCGGCGCCATTCTGGACGGCGAAGCCGTAATACTTCATGGACGCTTGAAAAGACTGGATGCAGGACAGGGAATCTTCCAGCGTCCGCAGCGCGATGCGCTGGCGTTGCGCTTGCGCCGCAGTGCGCTGGCCGACCTGTGACGCGCGCAAAATCAGCGCCCAGGTTGAATAAATCGCCGCCACGACGACGCTGAAAATGGCGATAGCGACCATGATTTCAATCAGCGTGAAAGCGCGGCGAGAAAGCCGAGACCGGAAGCTCGAAAATCTAGAGCCAAAATGATTGCGCCGGTCTTGCATCGGACCTCGAATTCCGACTTTTGGCTCTGGACGAAAGAATTTCATGGTCTGGCCACAGTTGCACCATCCAGGCTGCCGGCGGGCGATTGCGGGCTGTAAAATAAATTGGTCATGCTCGAGACGATTTCACGATCGCCGGTCGTGCTTTGCACGATGTAACCGACCTGGAAAAGTTTATTGGTCCCGACTTCCTCAACATCGTAGGTGCAATCGTAGCCATGGTAGGCTTCACCCAGCAAATCGCCGAGGTTGACGGTATAAGTGCCTTCGTGAAAGATGTTGGTCACCGCCAGCCAGGAAGCCACCGCTGCGCCGTCCACCAGCGGTCGCTGCAACCGCCGTGCGTTTTCGAGCGAGCTGGAAACCAGCCCCAAAATCGAAAACACGCCTATGAAAAAAATGCCAACAGCAATCATCACTTCCAGCAGTGAAAATGCGCTTTGCCGGACGCCGGTATTGCTTTCGGTTTTCATCTGTCCACGTCCGACACGGTGGTCAGACCGGTGGAAAATTCCAGCGAGATCTTCCTCCGTTCTCCCTGGCTGAGCAGCACCAGCGTCATTTCGTCACTCGTCCCATCCGGATAAAAGAACACCCGCGCCCATTTGGATGCCCCGAAGTCCTGTAAATTGATGTCGAGCATCGCGAACTCGACCCCGACCGGCAAACTGGAGGATGTAACCCGGCCGGAAGATTTGTTGACCCCACCCGCCGCGTCTTCCACGGCAAATCGGCGATCCTGCGGCTGCGGATAGAAAATAACGGCGGTTGTCTTGTTATACAAAATCGCGTCCTGCCGCGCCTCGGCACAAACATCCTGCACATCGCTCACGGCCTTGCGCATGCCCTCTTTGCGGAAGGTCTGGAGGATGGAAGGCACGCCGATGGCCGCGATCAGGCCCATGATGGCGACGACGATCATGATTTCAATGAGCGTGAAAGCGCACACGTGACCGGTGACTTGCGATTCGCGTTCCCAATGACCATCGCGCGCCGCAACGATTGTCCTTTCATCTGTCACCTGCTGCTGGTCAGACATGTTTATGCGTGGATATGGGAGACCAGCTGGAACAGCGGCAGCAGAATGCTGACCAGCAGGAAGACCACGATGACAGCCATGATGATGATCAGCACCGGCTCGATGAGATTGGTCATTACCCGCAGGGCAATTTGCAGTTCGCTTTCGTAGGTGTCGGCGAGATTGTTCAACGCACCTGGCACATCACCGGTCTCCTCACCGATGCGCACGAGGTCCACCATCAACTGCGGAAACAGTCTGCTGTGCGCCAGCGGCTGAGCCAGGGTCTTGCCGTCCGTGACGGCGTCGCGCGTCTGGGAAATCGCCTCCTGAATCAGGCGGTTGGTCATGACCTGTTCGGTGATTTTCAACGCGGTCAACACCGGTACGCCGTTCTGCAACAGCGTTCCGAGTGTCCGGGCAAATTGGCCGAATAAATTCAACTTCACCACCTTGCCGAACACCGGCAACTTCATCTTCCATTCGTCCAGCTTGCGCGCGCCTTCCTCGCTGGTCTGAAATCGTTTGAACAGAATGACCGCGATCACCGCCAGCAGCGCCAGCAGCCACCAATAACCCTTCACAAAACGGCTCGATCCGATCAGGATACGCGTCGGCAGCGGCAGTTGAACGTTGAAACCGTTGAAGATGACGACGAATTGTGGCAAGACGACGGTCATGAAGAATGCGATGATGACCAGGCCCACACAACATACCATGGCCGGATAAATCAGCGCCGAAGTGAACTTGGTCTGCACCTCGGCAAATTGCTGGAGATGGTTCGCCATGCGCCGCAGGACCTCCACGAGCGAACCGCTTTGCTCGCCGGCGCGCACCATGTTGACATACAGGTCAGAAAAAATGCGCGGCTGCCGCGCCATCGCGTCCGACAAGCCACGGCCCTCGGAGACTTCCTGCTTCAAATCGCGGCTCACCTCAGCGGGGATGCCTTTGGATTCCAGATGCGTCATGCTGTTCAGCGCCACGGTCAGCGGCATGCCGGAGTTGAGCAGGTTCGCCAGTTGCTGCGTAAATGTTGCCAGTTCCTGCAAACTCGGTTTGCGCTTCTGTTGCAACTGCGCGCGCACTGTCGGCGGCAGAAATGCCAGCAAATCCACCTTTTTCGCGCCACGCGCCTGGCCGTTCGCGGGTGCGCCGCCCCGGGCCGTGTCCACCGCGATGGGAAAAAGCCCGAGGCGCTGAATTTGCATCAGCGCTGCCGGACGGTCGGCCACCTCCAGAACGCCTTCCACCAGTTCGCCGGAACGGCGCCGGGCCCTGTACGAAAACTGCGGCATAGACTCAAGATTTAAAACCGGTTAGCCCCGAAAGTTGCGCGTCTCAGGCACCGCGTTTCTCGTCCGGACGGAGTGCGTGAAGCCGCCAACGCGAACCAGCAGTTTCGTTCAGACTTCCACGCCGGTAGCCCTGCAAATCCAGTGTCACATGCGTGTAACCGATTTTTTTGAGCGCGTCAGTGACCCTCGCCGAAATGCCGTCCTCCAAAAATCGGGGGATCTCCGCCGGCCCCAGTTCGATGCGGGCCAGATGGGTGAGAGGTGACACGTGACGGGTGACAAGATCGTTGTTCGGCGTCTTGTCGTGCCCTGCCACTTGCCACTTGTCGCTTCCCGCCCCCGACTCGTGGTGCCTTACGCGCACGTCATGAAAACCGAGGTCGCGCAAAATATTCTCGGCCTGTTCGATCATGGCCAGTTTTTCCGGCGTCACCGGTTCGCCGTGCGGCACACGCGAACTCAGGCACGCCATCTGCGGCTTGTCGGCCGTCGGCAAACCGAGTTGCGCCGACAATTCACGGATTTCCGCCTTGGTCAGGCCCGCTTCCTTGAGCGGCGCACGCACCTGGAATTCCGCCGCTGCCTGAGCACCGGGCCGGAAATCCCCTGCGTCACTCGCGTTTTCACCGTAGGCAATCACCGCGAAATGGCCGGCGCGCGCCAGCGGCTGCAAGTGTTCGAATAATTCGTGTTTGCAGAAATAGCAACGATTGGCCGGATTGGCCGTGTATTCCACGTTCTCGAATTCCTTCGTCTGAATGACCTTGACCGGGATCGAGAATTTTTCCGCCACCGCCAGCGCATCGGCAAGCTCGCGCCGCGGCAAACTGGGCGAATCGGCGATGACGGCAAGGAATTTTTCGCCGAGCACCTCGTGCGCCACGCGCGCGAGAAGGGCCGAGTCCACTCCGCCCGAATACGCCACCAGACACGAGCCGTAGCCGCGCAATACCCCGCGCAATTGTTCAAGTTTGTTCGCGGACACAACATCAAAACTCGCACTTTCCGCGCCGCTTGTCGAGTCGGGCAAAATGCCTGCGCGCGTTCTTGAGCTTTGGCCGGATTAGCGTAAAGTCAGGGAAATTATGGGAAGTTCGCTGCTGACACAAAATCCATTTGCCGTGCTGACGTTTATTGTCGCGCCGGCGATTTTGACGAACGCCACCAGTGTGCTGGCCATGAGCACCATCAACCGCATGTTGCGCACCCGTGACCGGATGCACGAGTTGTTCCGCGAGTCCGACGACGCGACGAAGCTACGGAGACCCAAATTCGTCGAACAGGTCAACCGCGTCGAGCGGCAGGCGGCGCTGCTGCTGAATGCGCTGCACTGGATCTACGTGGCGTTGGGCGCATTTGCCGCCGCCAGCCTCGTGACCCTGCTGGGCGCGTTATTCGGACAATTGGAGCACGAAACGGTCATCCGTGTTATCGTGAGCGCCGGATTGCTGCTGGGTCTCGCCGGCGTCGGCGGGTTGATTGGTGGTTGCGCCAATCTCTTCAAAGCCACGCAGCTTTCGCTCCTGAACATCCGCGAAGAGGCGGAATTAATCCGCGCGCGTCAACGGAGCACGGGCGGGCCGATCGAGTAAAATTCAGGCACCAATTCAAACGAAAGGAAGCGTATGCTGATGGTTCATGTTCACGTGCAAGTTAAGCCCGAAGCAGTGGCGGCTTTTAAAGAGGCCACGCTGGCCAACGCGCGCCAGAGTCTGCGGGAGCCGGGCGTCCGGCGCTTCGACGTTTTGCAGCAGCAGGATGACCCGACGCGATTCGTGCTGGTGGAAGTTTATCGCGACGATGCCGCCGCCATCGCACACAAGGAAACGCAACATTATCCGGTCTGGCGCGACGCGGTGGCGCCGATCATGGCCGAGCCGCGCCACAGTGTGAAGTTCAACCAGGTCTATCCGGATGAAAGCGGATAGAAATTGCCTGCCCGGCCCGGCAGCCAGAGTGAGGTGCTCCAGCCGAGGATTTTATGCAATTTGAATTTGCCACTGCCAAACCGATTGTTTTCGGCGCCGGGACGGTTGCTCAAGTCGGACCGAATGCCAAAAACTTCGGGCGTCGCGCCCTGGTGGTGACGGGAAGTCATCCGCCTCGCGCGGAAAGATTGCTGGCGAACCTTTCCGCGAACGGCATCGGCGCAACAACGTTCGCCGTCGCCGGCGAGCCGGAAATTGCCACGGTTGAACGGGGCACGGCCTCCGCCAAAAGGGAAAATTGCGATTTTGTCATCAGCATCGGCGGTGGTAGTGTGATTGACACCGGCAAAGCCATCGCTGCCATGCTGACTAACGACGGTCCATTGCTGGATTACGTCGAAATCATCGGACAAAGCAGACCGCTGACGAAATCCTCCGCGCCATTCGTGGCCATTCCGACAACCGCCGGCACTGGTTCGGAAGTTACGCGCAACGCAGTGCTGGTATCACCCGAACACAAAGTAAAAGTGAGCCTGCGCAGCCGGTTGATGATTCCCAGCGTTGCTGTGGTTGACCCGGAATTGACTTACGATTTGCCGCCGGCGCTTACTGGCAGTACCGGCCTCGACGCGCTTACGCAACTTATCGAGCCGTTCGTTTGCTCGCGCGCGAATCCGCTGACCGATGGTTTTTGCGTCGAGGGCATTAACCGTGCCGCGCGTTCGCTGCGCGCCGCTTGCACCGATGGCCGGAACCAGGCGGCCCGCGAGGACATGGCGATAGCAAGTCTGTTCGGCGGGTTAGCGTTGGCAAATGCGGGTCTGGGAGCGGTGCATGGGTTTGCCGGGCCGATTGGCGGCAGTTTCCCTGCGCCGCACGGCGCGATTTGCGCGGCACTGTTGCCGCACGTCATGGCAACGAACCTTCGCGCTCTGCGCGAACGCGAACCCGGCAATCCGGCGTTGAATCGGTATCATCGCGTGGCGACACTTCTCACCGGTCATCCAAATGCCACAGCTGATGCGGGAGTGGAATGGGTCAGCCAATTGGTGGCCGATTTGCAGATCCCGCGGCTGGACACTTACGGCATCAAAGCCAGGGACATCACCGAATTGGCGCAGAAATCTGCGCAAGCCAGCAGCATGAAAACAAATCCAATCGCGCTCACGCCGGCGGAATTGGCTGAAACGCTGCGCCTCGCCTTGTGAGCCGTTTACGGCCATGTCACCGTCCGATAAAACCGCGGGCTGGAACCAATCCGGTCGGTGTCTTGAAAAAGCATGATCGGCTGGACCGCCAGAACCGTGGCAAGGTCTTGCCAATCCAGCAAATTGGCGGACGTCTGGACCTGATAACGGCGATCCGGTTCACCGTTGATGCTGAATTGGATTGGTCCGTTTGAAGGCGCTTGGAGGTCGGCGAGCGATGCCGGCAGCGGCGGGCCCGGCGGCACAAACTGGAAACTTTTGATCACCAATTCCGCTTCCCGGCCGTCTGTCGGAGGATGTCCGAAAAGCAGCCAGAGATTTATACGCACGTTTTCGTCGCCGGTTTGGGGCACTGCGGGTGCGTTGGCAAATGTCCAGGTGCTGATCGCGTTCGCCGGGTCAGGATCGGGCGAATAACTTCCGCTCAGAGCCTGGAAAGTGATCGCATTGGTTTGCCAGGTGAACCAATGCGTCGAATCGGCCAAACCAGTCGGCACCTGGTAGCGCGCGTAATGGCCGCTGAGATAATACGGTTGAACCGTAAATTGCGCATTATTGGTGTCGGCAGCGAAACCGCGCGTGCACTCAATGTCCAATTCCCGATGCGTGTAGGCCGGATCGTCACTCCAGGTGAACAGGCCCAGAACGATGTTGGTATCCAGGTCATCCACGCGTGAGCCCACTTCAAACCGATAACTGCCATAGCCGAACGTCCGTGCGGAAACGATTTCGGCGCATTGCCATTGATTTGACCGGCTGGTGATGCGCAGGTGCAGCCAGCCTTGCGCGTCCGTCCATACATTGTTGGTGCTGTCAGAAAAATAATTCGGTCCCGGGCCAAGCTGGTTTGTGCCGGAACTGGCCTTCACCCACCAATCGTAACCGGAAAAACCAAGCCAACGGACGCCGGGATACTCGCGCGTGACCACGGCACTGGCGATCGCGGCGGAAAAAACGTTGGTTGGTAAAAATGGTTCACCCAATACGCAAGGTTGGTTGTAATTGGTGCTGACCAGGAGGGCCGCAATCCGGGTGGCGTTAGTGTCAGCCCCGCCCGTAGTGATGTCCGCCGACCAGCTTCCGTCGGGTTGGATCGCGGTGAGCGCTTGCGCGCAAGTCGGCTTGGAGTACCAGCCATAAGGCGGGACATCAATGAACACGGCCACTCGGAAGACGGCAGGATCCGCTCCCACTACCAACCCGGCGACATCGTCGGTTGTGCCGTAAGCGGGAAGTTTGGTGATGACGCTGGCCGGAGCCGGACGACTCTTGCCGGTGCAACCGGTCAGGAGAAGAACCGCCGCGTATGGCATTATCAGATTCCTCATTTTCCGGCGCGCAGTCATAATAGACGTTAACCGCTCAAATTCAATCGGGCAATTGGCATCCGTCTTCACACCGGGCCGTTTGACGCTCATAGCATCAGTCTCGTTTCTACCGGCGGTTGTTTATAAATCGGACATCGCCTTGATTTTCACAGGGAAAACCGGGTTCGACGGGTCGCGCGGGCGGGCTTGGTCTGGTTTATGCTGGTTCGGGAATTCGCAACAGCCTGGCCGTTTTCAGCCGACACAAGTGGTTCCACCTGTAAAGTTGCTCGAAGCTGAACTTGTGCATTAACGACGGGGTCTTAAGCTGATTGAGGTTATTTTGAGCAAAGCCGATTCCAAGTTGGCCATCGGATTCCCTTGGAGGCACGAACGCGCCATCGTCTCGCTGTTGTGCCTGCTGGGGGTAATCCACGTTCTGGTCTTTTCCGCCGCCTTCCCTTTCTTCAACAACGTGGACGAACAAATCCACTTCGACCTGACGGTGAAATGTTCGCAAGGCCACCTTTTGCGCGCCCTCGAGCCGGTGTCCGACGAAACGGTGCGTTACATTGTACTCTTCGGATCGCCGGAATATCTGGCCATCTCAACCAACTCCATCAACGCGCAGTCCCTGCCGGCGTGGAAGCAGCCTCTGGATGTAGTCCGTCAAATGCTCGTCACCAAAACCGCAAGCTGGCGGAAGGTGACGAACTACGAAGCCTCACAGCCGCCGCTCTATTACCTGCTGGCGGGTGCCTGGTGGAACCTGGGTAAGATCTGCGGTTTTCATGATGGCTTTTTGCTTTATTGGGTCCGTTTCCTGAATGCGATTTTTGTCGCCGGGCTGGTGTGGCTGGGCTTCGTGGCGGCGAGGATGATTTTCCCGGACAACCTGTTTTTGCGGCTCGGTGCGCCGGTATTGATTGCGTTCATGCCGCAAACCGCGTTTTACTCGATTCAGAATGACGCCCTCTCGCCGTTGTGTTTCGGCGTTGCGTTCATTTTGTTGCTGCGCTGGCTGCTGGCAGAACAGCCGGGGATGCGTCTTGGAATATTTGCCGGGCTGGCGTTGGCGGCGACGTTCCTCACCAAAATCAGCAATGCCCCATTGCTGGCCGTCTCCGTTCTGGCTGTGCTGCTCAAGACGTGGCGGTTGTTCCGGGCTGAAAGATTGCGCATGGCGCTGCCAGCCTTGCTCGCGTTCGCGGTTTGCGCCGGACTGCCGGTTTTGCTCTGGCTCGTGTGGTGCAAAATCATCTTCGGCGATTTCACCGGCTCGGACGCAAAAATCAGGTTTCTGGGCTGGACGTACAAGCCGTTCGCCGAGTGGTGGCACCACCCGATTTTCACGCTGCACGGATTCTGGACTTTTCTGTCCGGCAACCTGGCGACGCTGTGGCAGGGCGAGATTTTGTGGCACCGTAAACCGCTCGCTCTGCATGGCGTGGATTCGTTTTACGCGGTCTTGTCCACCGGCCTGCTCGCCCTGGCGCTCGTCGCGCTGTTACAACGACCGGCCGTCACGACCACGCCGCAATGGCAGGCGCTCGCGTTCGCCTTTGGCTGTTGGGTCGCGCTCGTCATGTTTTTCGCCTGGCTCTCCATCATTTACGATTTTCAGGATTGTTTTTACCCTTCACGCGCACATCCCTATTTCACTTCCGGCCGGCTGCTGCTCGGTGCGCTGATTCCCTTCCTTCTGCTATTTGTGTTTGGGCTTGACCGGGCGTTGACCCGTTTCAGCAACACGGCAAAATTCACCATGCTGACCGGGATCGTCCTGTTCATGCTGATTTCTGAAATTACGATTGATTGGCCGATGTTCGCCAATCCTTACAACTGGTTCCACATGTGAACTCGAGTGGCGTGACGTCGTCACGCCCCGATTTAGAGCATCTTCAATAAAACCGTAGCCGCAATCTTTGGATTGCTTCTTAAAAGTCGCGGTTACAGTGAAAATAAAATGGCCATAATCGGAATCGGGAGTCGCTCGCCTGTCACGGGCGTGCGCGGGCTGACAAGTCCTTCGCCGCGGCTCAGAACCACTTCCTTTTTTTGAAATACCAGTAGGTAAGCGCGGTTGAGGCGACCATGACAACCGTGGCGGTCAAATAGCCGAACCTGGCGTGCAACTCAGGCATGTGCTCGAAATTCATGCCGTACCAGGTGCCAATCATCATCAACGGTGTGGTGATGACGGTAATGAGCGTGAGCAATTTCACCACTTCGCCAGTCTGATTGGACGACATGTTAAGATAGACCTGCAGGATGCCGGTGAGGGAGTCCATGTAACCTTGCGCGAGTTCGTCAATGTGGAACAACCCGTCATACACGTCGCGAAAATACGGCACCAGATGAGGCCGGACGAGTTTGAACTCGCCCTTGGCGAACCGCGCCAGCACTTCGCGCTGCGGCCCGATGATCTGGCGCAGGTGCAGCACCTCCTTTTTGATCTGGACGATTTTGGTCAGGGTTTCCTTGCCGTGCCGTTGTAACACCAATTGTTCCAGTTCGGCGATTTCCAGCGAGAGTTCGTCGAGGGCGGGTTTGTAATTGTCCACCAGCGTGTCGAGCAGCGAATGCGCCACGCGGTCCGGCGCGCGCGCAATATTCAGCCCCCCGCCGAGCGCGCGCTCCTCCACGACGGTCACACTGCGCATCGGCGCTTCGTGAAACGTGACCAGAAAATTCTTGCCGAGAAAGAAATCGAGTTCGGTGGTGGCAAAACGCCCGTCCTTGCGGCTGTAATCCACGGCGTGAATGACCATGAACAGATACGGTGTGAACAGGTCGCCTTCTTTCGGCGTGTATTCCTCAACCTTCGGCGACGCGGTGGCCGTCAGGCAGTCTTCAATCGAGAGCGGATGGAAATGGAAAACGTCCTCAAGCACCGCGCGCGCTTCCTCCGGGGTGGGCTTTTCCAAATCCACCCAGAGGAACAGGTTCGTGTCGGCCAGCAACGTGGGCATCAGGAACATTTCGATGTCCTTGGTATGCAGGCGTCCCTGCGTAGTGAATGCAAACGAGCGGATCATGCCATCAAATTTGCATTGATTCGTGCCGGTCTCAGCGATATTAAAAGCAAACGCGGGCAAGGCAAGTGTGTTTCGGAAGCAATTGGGGAAGTGATTCGTTAATTGGCTGATTAAATGTGTGGAAAGAAGCGCCTGTTTGTTTTGATCCTGTCGCTGGCGATGTGCCAAGGAGCCTTCGGCCAAAGCGGCACCTTGTTGGACACGAACATGCCGTCCCGTTTTTTTCACTGGAACCGGGGCGTCCACATTCATCTCCCGCCGTCGTACCAAACGCAGCCAGCGCGCCGATATCCGGTGCTTTATTTACACGATGGTCAGAACGTCTTCAGTTCCGCTGGAACGAACTGCGCGTTCGGCTGGGGCAGTTGGGAACTGGACTGGACGGTGGACAAACTTTGCCGCGCCGGGAAAATGCAGGAAATCATCATGGTCGGCGTGGACAACAGTTTAGCGCGCCTCCAGGAATACAACGGTTGCCATCACGCTCACGGGGAAACCACCACGAACACGGCTTTTGAAAATTACGAGGCGTTTCTCGTCACGGAACTGAAACCGCAAATAGACCGCGCGTACCGCACGCTGCCTGATGCGGCGCACACCGCTGTGATGGGTTCTTCGCTGGGCGGTCTTTGCAGTCTGGCGCTGGCATGGGACCATCCGGACATATTGGGCGGCGCGGCCAGCCTGTCCGGCTCGTTTCAGGTTGAGCAGACAAATTTTCTGAACGGTGTGCTGAAAAATTATCGCGGGAACGCCAAACCGTTCCGCGTCTATCTCGACTCCGGGGCGGTGGATTTCATGGGCGGCGACGACGGCCACGCGCTGACCCTGCAAGTCGCCGCTGAGCTGCGCCGCATCGGTTGGGCAAAAAATCTGAAGTTTTATTTTGACGCAAAACCCCTCACGCCGGCGCAGTTGAAAAACTCCGGCTTGCGCCACGATAAATGGGCTGAGGCCCAAACCAGCCAGCACAACGAATTCTATTGGCGCCTGCGCGTCTGGCGCGCGCTCACCTTTCTATTTCCGCCAATAGAGACCCAGTGACGCGTCACGCCGTCGAAGCTGAAATCCATTCTCCATGCTCACTTTTGCCGGATTGACCAAAGCGTTTGGGGGGCGTGTTTTGTTTAACGATGTCTCGCTCGCGCTCCAGCCGGGTGAGCGGATCGGGCTGGTCGGGCCGAACGGCGCGGGTAAATCCACCTTGCTGAAAATAATCCTCAGCCGCGAGCAGCCGGACACGGGCCAGGTAACGTTCATCCGCGGCACGCGGTTCGGCTACCTGCCGCAAGAGAGCGAACCCGCCGGCGAAGAAAGCGTCCTCGACATCGCCGTGCCCCACGAGCACGAGCATGACGGCCAGTTCGTCGCCAAGGCCAAACAAATCCTCGCTCGTTTGGGTTTCAAACAGACGGACTTCGTCCGACCGGCCCGCGAGTTGAGTGGTGGCTGGGTGATGCGCGCTCATCTGGCCCGCTTGCTGACGCAGGAGCCGGACCTGTTGATGCTCGACGAGCCGACGAACCACCTCGACCTCGAAACGCTGCTGTGGTTCCAGGATTATTTGCGTGATTATCGCGGCGCCATACTGCTCATTTCACACGACCGCGATTTTTTGAATCAGCTCTGCACTCACATCGTCGAACTGCGCCAGGCGCGCCTGTTCCGCTACACCGGCAACTACGATCAATACCTCGAGCAACGCGCCGCCACCGAGGCCACGCTGGTGGCCACGGCCAAGGCGCAACAGCGCGAGATTGACCGGCTGCAACTGTTCGTGGACCGGTTTCGCGCCAAGAACACCAAAGCCACCCAGGCGCAGAGCAAGTTGAAGCAGATTGAGCGGCTGAAGGAAGTGATGGTCGAGGCGCCGGAAGGCCCGGCGGCCGCGGTCGGCTTCAGTTTTCCTCAACCTCAACGCAGCGGCCAGCGCGTCATCACGCTCAAATACGTCAAGTTTGGTTATGGCGAAAAGTTGATTTATGACGGGTTAAATTTCGAGGTTGAACGCGGGCAACGCATCGTGCTGGTCGGGCCGAATGGCGCAGGCAAATCCACATTGCTGAAGTTGCTGGCCGGTGTGCTGGAACCGTCCGCAGGCGAAAACAAACACGGTCACAACGTCAAATCCGGCTATTTCGCCCAACATCGCGCGGCCATGCTGAATCCGGCACACACCGTATTGCAGGAGGCGCTGGAGACGCCGCAGCGCGTTGCCGAGCAATTCGTCCGCACGGTGCTCGGCAGTTTTCTGTTCCGCGGCGACGACGTGTTCAAGCCGGTGAACGTGCTGAGCGGCGGCGAGAAAAGCCGGCTGGCCCTGGTGAAACTGCTGCTCGACCCGCCGAATCTGCTGTTGATGGACGAACCAACGACCCACCTGGATCTCGACAGTGTGGACGCGCTCATCGAAGGGTTGGAACCTTACACCGGCACGCTGATCTTCATCAGCCACGATGTCCATTTCATCCGCGCGTTGTCGAACCACGTGGTGCGGGTGCAGAATGGCCGGCTACGGCATTTCCCCGGTGGTTACCAGTATTACCTCGACAAGACAACGCAGTCTGCGCGGGAGGCATTGACTTCCGGCTCCGACGGCAGGGGCGCGTTGTCCGACTCCGCTGCGCTACGCCTCGACAAGCCGCGTGTCCAGGCTGAGCAGCAGCTCAGCCCTGCCATTGACCGCAAAACGCAGAAACGCATTGAAGCCGAACAACGCCAGGCCCGTTCACGAAGACGGCGCGAAATGCAGGAACGCCTTGCCGCCTTGGAAAAGGAAATCGGCGAATTGGAAGCAAGTGAAAGGACACTGACGGCGGAGCTGGAAAAGCCGGAAACTTATGCAGCAGGCGGACGGGCGGTGCAAATCAATCGCGAGTTGATGGAGATTCACGACCGGTTGCCGGTGGTAACATCGGCCTGGGAAAAGGCGGGAACCGAGCTGGCGGAATTCGAAACAGAAACGGCTGGTTAACTTCTAGTCAGCCTTTATCGCCGGATTTTCGGCAAACTTTTTGCGCTCGGCAAAATGGCCGCGCAAATCAAACGCAATCTTCAACGCCACAAGCAACAGTAATCCCAGTTCCGGCGAGTGCAATGCCATCACCAGAAATCCGCCGCCGAGGATGGCCAGATGCAGTACCACGACGCGGCCGTAGGGTTGTTGCATCAGTTGCGGCAGACTGGCGCGCTGGTATTCGCCACTGATCAGATAGTTCGTCACGAATGAAATGCCCCGGCTGATGCCCAGTACCAGAATCGCCCAGCCCAGTTAATTCTCAGGCGCGATTTGCCAGAACGTCTCCGGCGTGGGAAATCCCCGGTAACGTTGTGAGTCCGCCTCCGAACAGGGCTATCACAAAAATGCCGTGAACAAACGTGAACATCCCGTAGTGCACGCAGAAAAAGGGGATGATGAATAGTTTTCCCGCCCAGCTTACCGGCGATTCCGGGTTGGCCGTGAGCATCTTCAGCACGTTCAACACGCCGATGATGGCATTCTCGGACCAGAACAGAAACATCAATGGGAAAACCTCCCAATGCAGGAAAAGGACGCCGAACACCGGCACGAGGTTGGCCAACACCAGCGCGATGACGGAGGGCCGCTGCCAGTCGGCACGGGAGACGTCGCCAAGGAATTTCACGCGGAAGAATTACCGGTGAACGGTCAGCATGGCAAGGCGGCTAAGCGTGTCGAGCAGGGCGGACCTCTCGCTGTCTCCAGATTCCCCCATGGGAGATCAGCTCGAAGCCTGTCCAACGAAGACGGCAGGCTTAATACCCCAGTTCGGCCTTTCGCTGCGCTGCGGTAGGCAGTGGCTCCTTTTTCTTCAAAATGGCTTCCTTGCCGGAGCCCTTGATTTGTTTGCCCTGCGCGGCGTTGAATTCAATGTCTGCCTTGAACTGCTCCGGAACGTCCGCTTCGGCATAAATTGCTTCCACGGGACACTCGGACACACACGCCGTGCAATCAATGCAATCCTCCGGATGGATGATGACCTGGCCGTCCAATTCGTAAAAGCAAGCCACCGGGCAAACTTCGACACAGTCGGTGAACTTGCACCCGACACATTTATTGGTCACGACATGCGCCATAATTGCTCCTCATTTAATCCATGTTACGGGCTAAAGTTTCACCGGTTCGCGCAACTTTGCAAATGTTTTTTGCGGAACAACTTCTCGGACGGGCAACCTGCCCTTCCCCATTTTGAGTGCAAGTTGGAGACAAGCTGGAAGCCTGTCCTGTTTTTACAGCAATGACTTCAAGCGTTCGCGCAGAATTCCACGCGCGCGGTAGAGCCGCGATTCGACGGCCTTGGGCGTGGTTTCCAGAATCACCGCTGCTTCAACCATGCTGCGTTCTTCCCACTCGCACAGCACAATCGCCTCGCGCAAATCTTCGGGCAATTTGCCGACGGCGGCGCGCACGGCCGCGACGCGTTCAACCGCCAGCGCCTGCTCGCTCGGCGCGGGTGCGTTCGTCGGCAGCGTGCCGCCCAGCGTCTGCTCGGAGTCACCGGTTTCGGCTTCAAGCGAGACATTGGGATGCCGCGCGCGCCAGCGGAAATGGTTCCGCGCCAGATTGGCGGCAATGGTATAAAGCCAGGTGGAAAATTTCTCACTTGTCCGAAATGTGGTTCGGGAGCGGAAAACGCGGACAAAAGTCTCCTGTGCCAGATCGTTGGCGTCGTCCTCATTGCCAACCATCCCGCAAAGAAATTGAAAGACCGGCGATGCGTGCCGTTCCATCAGGTCATTGAGCGCGGCATCCTGGCCGGCCATCAACCGTTCCATATCAGCCGGGTCGAGGGCATCATTGGTGGTGATGCTCATGGCCGGCGGATTCGGACATGGATTGCTCGATTTCGTCGTGGAAACCGAGCGTGAGGCGTTTCATTTCGGCGAGGTAACGTCGGCCTTGTTCCGGCGGCATCGCCCGGCTGACTTCCATGAAGCGCTCCAGCATTTGCGCCTGGCATTGAGCGCGGAGTTCGCCGAGTTCGATCAATTTTTTTTGCGCCTCCGCCGTGACATTGGTTCCATCGGTCAGCGCGGCCTAGAGTTCGGCCTTTTTGGCGGCAATGCGCGCACACATCTCGGCGCACTTCGGTTTGTAACCTTCATGAAGCTCTCGGACACGCGCCAGGTCGGCGTCGCTCAGATGAAATTCCGTCCCCAGCCAGCTCAAATCGTCCGCCGAAGTCGCCAGCGCGCATGCCCGTTCGCTGGCGGAATACGACCCGACGAAAATCGCTGCGCCCAATGCCAGCGCGCCCAACACGATGATGAGCGAGCGGTTCATGCCTTAACGCAACGAATTAGGGGCGACGGCCGCGAGGTAGCGCGACTGTGCATCCTGTCGCGCAGCTTGTGTTCCGCTATAAGTGCCCAGCGGGACACCGGCCAGTAACAGCACCGACACGGTCGCAAACGCGAACCGCGGCCGCAGCACCAGCGCCGCCAATGCATCCAGCCAGGTCACGCCGCCGGCGGATTGGGCAGGCGATGCAGCCTCTTCGATCCGCCGCCAGACCGCTTCCTGAAACCGGGGCGGCAATGACGGCGAAGAGCGCGCCGCACGGAGGAGCGCACTGAACTTCGCATCGTCGGCATTCATGTTTTCTTTCATCGGGTTTGGGCGGCGGAGATTTTCGTCCGCCGCCCGTGATTTACTGGTTTCGTTGCGCCGAGACAACCCGGTTGGCGTCCCGGCAAGTTTCGGTTACTTCGCCGACGCAGCGGCCACGGTACTGCAGCCCGGCATTGCGGAGTTCGCCTCGCACGCGGCGATGGCCTTCGGACTGGCCGTCATCATTTTGCGGCACGCCAGCGCGGGATTTGTATCGTTCGCCACGGTGGGAACGGTTTGAATCCGGTTGGCCGCGGCTCGCGGAGAAAGCGCGACATCATTGGCGTTGGCGTTGAAGGTTATCGCAGTCAGGGCGACCGCGCCGAGGGTGAGGAGAATTCCAGTTTTCATTTTTTTCTTTCTATTTTGGCCGGCGCTTCATTGCCTCGGCGAAATGTCGTATCTGTGTTACCCCAGGGCATGGAAAACCCCGCAAAATTTTTTGAGGGAATTTTCCCGGGTTGGTGTATAATTAGGGCCATAATACTCGACATTAAATATGAAGAAATTGACAAAACTTACAGCCATTGCCCTGACGGCTCCCTTTCTTGCCTCGCCGTTTGCCGGCCTGGCGGGCGATACCAATTCGGTTGCTCCAGCCAAACCCAAACTCGATTTGCTGACGACCTGCCCGGTTTCCGGCGATAAACTGGGCGAAATGGGCAAGCCTTACATTTTTGTGTACCAGGGCCAAGAAATCAAACTGTGCTGTTCGGGCTGCAAAAAGGATTTCGATAAAGCCCCGGCCAAATATGTGGCGAAAATTCGCGCGGCCGACAAAGATGCTTCGGCCAGACAGGACACCAAAAATTGACAAGAAGAAGCCAATAATCGTTGAGCTTCTTTCGCCGGGCCGGGTGATATTCAAGATGTGAAAACGATGCTGGCCATTGTTTGCAGCCTGTCGCTGGCGGGAACGCCTATCGTTCCAGTCCCGGCACCGGCGGCTTGCGTCGCGCGCGTTACACACGCTTCCTGTCATTGCGGCAGAGCCTGTTGCAGCGCGCCTGCTTCCCCGGAGTCGCAGCCTATCCCTGCGACTCCGGCTTCAACTTCGGCTCAAAACCAATTTTTGAGCCTCGCGCCGGTCGCAGTGGCCTGGACTCTGCCGGATGCGGCTGCAATTGATGTTTTAATTTCCTCTTCCCCGCCTTTGACGGGGAATCGCATCCCGCTTTACACGCGAAACTGCGCCTTCCTGATCTGATTTTCTTCTTTCCAAGTTCGTAGTGTGTCCATCGCCGACGCGCTGCGGCTCCGTCAGTTTCGTTTCCCTGAATTTATGGTCGTTGTGACATGTATTTGCGTTGGTGAATTTATGAAATTAGTCTCAATTTTATCTGTGCTTGCCGCCGCCGGGTTGTTGTTCGTCGGCTGCCGGGGTGTGCCGACCCAAGGCGAGAAGCAGGCGCGCCACGATTTCGGCGCGGCCGCAGGCAAATACAAGCCAAACAACCGCCCGGCGGTGTTGCCCGAGTTGACACCCGATTCCAGCCTCAGCAATTTTCTCAACTATGCGCTCCTGAATTCGCCAGCAGTGGAAGGGGCGTTTTACGATTGGTCGGCGTCGGTCGAGAACATTACGGTGACGCGCTCGCTGCCGGACCCGCAATTGACTTTCCAGGCTTACATCCAGGACGTCGTGACGTCGTTGATGCCGGGATTTGCCTGGAGTTTTCCTGGTCCGGGCAAGCTCAAAGCGCGCGCCCGTGTCGCTGCTGCTGAAAGCCAGGGCAAATACTTCGCGTTTGAAAGCGCCGTGCTGCAGACTGCGTTCAACCTGAAACGGGCCTACTACCAGCTCGGCCTGCTGGACGAACAGCTTCGGCTGAAGCACGAGTCGCTTGCGTTACTCGAAAATCAGGAACATGCCATCCGCGCCGGGAACGTCGCCGGTTCGGCGACGTTGCCGGACGAATTGCGTATCCAAAGCGAGCGTGATCGCGTCCGCACCGAACTGGCCAACCTCGAAGATTCGCGCAATTCATTGCTGGCCAGTTTCAAAGCCGCTTTGGGCTTAAGCCCGGGGCAAGCCGATCCACCCGTGCCGGCGCATTTTGAAACCGATGCTGAAGATATTAACGCTGACGAACGGCTCCGCTTGGCTTTCGCGCACAATCCACAGCTCAAAGCGATGGAAGCCGACGTGCGTACGGCGGAAGCCGGCATCGCGGTGGCCTACAAGGAACGCGTGCCCGATTTCAGCGCGGCGCTGATGGCCGATGTGAAAGCGTCACCGGTGCTTTACTGGCCGCAGTTGAGCATGAGCCTGCCCATCTGGCGCGACAAAATCACGGCGGAAATCGCCGCGGCAAAGGCCAATGAACTGGCGGCGAAGTCGCGTCTCAAAGCCGGGCAGATTGAGTTGGCTGTGAACTTTGCCGAGAAATTGTTCGCCTGCCGCGAAACGGGGCGCAATCTGAATCTGTTCGACAACGAAATCATTCCCAAGGCGAGCCAGTCGGCGGAAATCGTTCGTGCCGGTTATCGCGCCGGCACGATCGATTTCTCGGCCATGACTGACGCGGAACGTGCGGTCCTGGACTTGAAACTCGTAGCCGTTCAAACCCGCACAGAGCATGAAGTCGCGCTGGCGGAATTGTCGCTCATGGTCGCCGGTCTGCCGCCGGCAGGCTCACCCCTTTTGTCGAACGGTACTCAACCTTGAAATTTTATGAACTCGAAATTGAAACTGAATTTTACCCGGTTACACTGCCGGTCTGAGTTACAGGTTGAAAAGCGGCGGAGGGTCGTCGCAGTCCAAGACGCTGGCGCGTTAGCCATTGCATCGAGTGCGCGCGAAGCGTCCTGGAGTGCGCCAGTCCACTGGCGCTTTGGCATTATAACCGCATGCACCTGGTTGGTAGGGACACTACTGGTTACAGCGGTTAATTTGAACCTCCTCGCCGCAGACAGTTCCGGCCAGCCGGAAAAGACCAACATTGCTGCTGTATCCGGCAAAACGCTCTATACCTGCGGGATGCATCCGTGGATTATTCAGGACCATCCGGGCAATTGCCCGATTTGCGGCATGAAACTGGAACCGGTCCACAAACAGGCCGCTGGTGCCGCTGCCGCGGGCAAGGTCAGAATTTTGTATTACAAGTCCACGATGATTCCGGGCGAGACAAGTCCCACGCCAGGCAAAGACAGCATGGGCATGGATATGGTGCCGGTTTACGAAAATGCGCCTGGCAGCCCTTCTGAAATCGCCATTGACCCGGCGACAATCCAGTTGATGAACATCCAGACGGCGGAGGTCACATGCGGGCCGCTGCGCCGGACCATCCGCACCGTCGGCACGATTGATTACAACGAAACCGCGCTGGCGGATGTCACGACCAAGTTCAAGGGCTGGATGGAAAAGCTGGACGTGGATGCCACCGGCCAGTTGGTGCATCGTGGCGAGCCGCTGTTTGAAATTTATTCGCCGGAACTTTACAGCGCCGAGGCAGAATACATTTCTGCGCTGAATTCGCCACCTGGTGATCCGGTACGCCAGTCAGCCAAAGACAAATTGAAGTTCTTCGACATTTCGGACGCGCAGATTGTCGCGCTCGAAAAATCGCGCGAGCCGAAGAAGACGCTGGAAATCCTCGCGCCGGCGGATGGCTTTGTGATTGAGAAAAACGTCGTGCAGGGCCAGATGGTGGACGCCGGCATGAAACTTTATCGTCTGGCCGACCTCGGCATCGTCTGGGTCTTCGCGCAGGTCTATGAACAGGACTTGCCCTACGTCCGGCTCGGGCAGGAGGCAATCGTTAAACTGTCGTCGCTGCCCGACCGCGAGTTTCGTGGGCGCGTCACGTACGTTTACCCGAACGTGGACGAAAAGACGCGCACGGCCCGGGTGCGGTTGGAGTTTGAAAACCCCGGTTATTTCCTGAAACCCGGAATGTTTGTTTCCGTGCAAATTGTCTCCGAACTGGAGCCATCGGCGTTGCTGGTGCCGGACTCCGCGGTACTGCGGAGCGGTGAAAAAAACACCGTGTTCGTTGCGCTGCCCGGCGGCAAATTTGACGCGCGCACGGTCGTGCTTGGTCCCGAAGGCGAACGCGACACGTATGAAGTTATCAGCGGTTTGCAGGCGGGCGAGCGCGTGGTCACGTCCGGCCAGTTCATGCTCGATTCGGAAAGCCAGTTGCGCGAAGCCATTCAGAAAATGAGCGGTTCCGCCGGTGCAGCGACTGAAGCCGCTCCGGTCCTCGGCACCAATGAAACGGCGCAAGGCTCACCCACCAACGCCGCCAAGCAAGGCGTCGTCTATGTCTGTCCGATGCCAGAGCATGTTTCCATCACGTACAATCATCCGGGCAATTGTCCGATTTGCGGCATGGCGCTGGTGCCGGTGACGCCCGGCGAGCTCAAGCAACTCCAGCCCGGTGGCAAGGTGCTTTATTACACCTGCCCGATGCCGGAACACGCGAGCGTACATTCGGACAAGCCGGGTAAATGCCCGATTTGTGGTATGACGCTCATTCCCGTGATGGCTCCTCCTGAAGCAATTCAACAATCCAGTAATTTATCAAGCCAGACCCCCATTCAAAATCCAGTGCCGTCAACCACCAATTCGCCTTCAGCCGGCCAGCCGGTCGCGAAACAACTTTACACCTGCCCGATGCATCCCGATGTGATTTCCGACAAACCGGGCAAGTGTCCAAAGTGTGAAATGGATCTGGTGCCGGTCGAAAAATGACTAAACCCGAAATCCGAATGAGCAAGGAATTCAAAATGACAAATGACGCATGTCCAATGGGAATGGATTGCTCAATCTACCATTGGGCATTAGTACTTTGTAATTCTTTGGTCATTCGTTATTCGTCATTCGACATTTCAAAAATATGCTCCAGCGCGTCATAGATTTTTCGCTCAAGAACAAGTTCATCGTCCTGTTGGCGACGGTGGCCCTGGTGCTTGGCGGCATTTATTCCGTCAAAAATATCCCGCTCGATGCCATTCCGGACCTGTCGGACACCCAGGTCATCATTTACACGCCGTGGGAAGGCCAGGCGCCGAATATCGTCGAGGATCAGGTCACTTATCCCATCACGACTAAAATGCTCTCGGTGCCGCGCGCGAAAGTGGTGCGCGGCTATTCGTTTTACGGTTATTCGTTCGTCTATGTCATTTTTGACGATGGAACGGATCCTTACTGGGCGCGTAGTCGTGTGCTCGAGTATTTGAGCAGCATCAGCGGCCAATTGCCGCGGGGCGTCACGCCCACCCTTGGCCCGGACGCCACCGGCGTTGGCTGGGCGTTCATGTATTCCATCAATTCCACCAACCGCAACCTCGCCGACCTGCGCTCGATTCAGGATTGGTATTTGAAGTATCAGCTCACCGCCGTGCCCGGGGTTTCGGAAGTCGCATCCATCGGCGGGTTCGTGAAGCAATACCAGGTGACGGTGGACCCGACGAAACTGCGCGCCTACAACCTCTCGCTGAATAATGTGAGCCAGGCCATTGAACGCAGCAACGGCGAGGTCGGCGGACGCTCCATCGAACTTTCCGAGCGTGAATTCATCCTGCGCGTCAAAGGCTACATCGAAAACCTCGACGATTTGAAGCAAGTCGCCGTCGGCGTTGGCGAAAACGGTGTTCCCATCCTGCTGCGCGACGTGGCCAACATTCAGTTCGGGCCGGACATGCGCCGCGGCATCGCCGATCTGAACGGCGATGGCGAGACCGTCGTCGGCGTCGTCGTCGTGCGCTACGGCGCGAACGCCCACAGGGTCATCCAGGACGTGAAACAGCGGCTAGACCAGGCGATGAAGGCGTTGCCGCCGGACGTGAAGGTTACGGTCGTCTATGACCGCACGGCATTGATTGATCGCGCGGTGGCTACGCTCGAAGAGAAGCTCATCGAGGAAAGCATTGTCGTCGCGCTGGTGTGCCTTGCCTTTCTGCTGCACCTGCGGAGCGCACTGGTGGCCATCATCATCCTGCCGGTCGCGGTGCTCATCTCACTTCTCGTCATGTTGGAGCAGGGCATCAGCTCGAACATCATGTCGCTCGGCGGCATCGCCATCGCCATCGGCGCGATGGTGGACGCGGTCATCATTATGATCGAAAACGCGCACAAACACCTTGAGCGCGACCAGGACAAAAAATCGCATTGGGAAATCATCCGTGACGCTTCCATCGAAGTCGGACCGGCGCTGTTTTATTCATTGCTCGTCATCACGGTTTCCTTCCTGCCCGTGTTCACTTTGCAGGAACAGGAAGGCCGGCTGTTCAAACCGCTGGCGTTCACCAAAACCTATTCGATGGCGGCGGCGGCGCTGCTGTCCATCACGCTCGCACCAGTGTTGATGGGCTGGTTCATCCGCGGAAAAATTCCGAAGGAGGAAAGAAATCCCATCAACCATTTTTTGATCTGGCTTTACCGACCGGTGGTGGATTTGGCCGTCAAATATCGCTGGCAGGTGATCATCGGCGGCGGTCTTCTGGTCGGCTGGGTCTTTTTTCCGTGGAACTCGCTGGTGACGCGCGTGTTGCCGCAAGGCCGGACGCAGGAACTGGCCTTCTCCGTCGGCAAAATTTTTCCGTATCAGAACATCGGTTCGGAATTCATGCCGCCGCTTTACGAGGGCGATTTGCTTTACATGCCCACGACGTTTCCGGGTATTTCGCCAACCAAGGCGCGCGAGTTGATTCAGGTGACCGACCGCATCATCAAATTGTTTCCCGAAGTCGAAACCGTTTTCGGCAAAGCCGGTCGTGCCGAGACCGCCACCGATCCCGCGCCGATGGACATGATTGAAACCACCATCCGATTAAAACCGGAAGACGAATGGCCGGCCGTAGATATTCGCAACGACGATGGCAAAGTCATCGCGCATCGGCGCCGGACGCCGGATGAATTGGTGGCGGCGATGAACGCCGCCGTGCAGATTCCCGGGCTCAACAACGCCTGGACGATGCCCATCAAGACGCGCATTGACATGCTTTCCACCGGCATCAAGACGCCCGTCGGGATCAAGATTGCCGGGCCAAATTTGAAGGAACTGGAACGCATCGGCACCGAGGTCGAAACCGTTGTCCGCAACGTGCCCGGCACGGCCAGCGCTTTTGCCGAACGCGTAACCGGCGGACGTTACATCGAGTTTGAAATTGACCGCGACGCCATTGCGCGTTACGGCCTGACGATCGGCGAAGTGCAGGACGTGTTGTCCGTCGCGCTCGGCGGCATGCCGCTGACAACGACCGTGGAGGGTTTGCAGCGCTACACGGTGAATCTCCGTTACGACCGCGATTTCCGTTCCGATCTGGATTCACTCAAGCACGACATTGTTGTACCAACCCCGTCCGGCGCGCAGATTCCGCTCGGCGAACTGGCCAGCATCAAAGTCGTGGACGGCGCGATGGAAATTAAAACTGAAGGCGCCGTGCCGAATGACTGGGTTTATGTGGACATCCGCGATATCGACGTGGGCACCTATGTTCAGAACGCCATGCACGCCGTCAATGCGGCCATTGCCGCCGGACAGATTCAATTGCCGTCCGGTTACAACCTGTTTTGGAGCGGCCAGTACGAATACATGCTGCGCGCCGAACAGCGCCTGTTGCTGGTTGTGCCGCTGACATTGCTCATCATCACGCTCATCATTTATTTGAACACGCGCTCGCTGCTCAAGACCGTCATCGTGTTGTTGGCCGTGCCATTCTCGCTGGTCGGCACGTTCTGGACGCTCTACCTGCTGCACTACAATTTGAGCGTGGCGGTCTGGATTGGCATTATCGCCCTGGCCGGCCTCGACGCCGAGACGGGCGTCGTCATGTTACTGTATCTCGACCTCGCCTACGACGAATGGAAACAAAAAGGCTCGATGCGCAATCTGGCGGATTTACGTGATGCGATTTATCACGGCGCAGTGAAGCGGTTGCGTCCGAAAATCATGACGGCCAGTGTCATTATCGCCGGTCTGGCACCGATTTTGTGGAGCACCGGCACCGGCGCGGACGTGATGAAACGCATTGCGGCGCCGATGGTCGGCGGAGTCGTCACCTCCACCATCAGCGTGCTGGTAGTGTATCCGGCGATTTATTACCTGTGGCGCTCGCGGCAGATCAAACCAAAATAGAAATGAAATGATATCGCGTGCATAACAATCGCATCGCGATATCGTGACGGTAGCCGTGGGATGAATCCCACGGCTACCATCGGAGTCGCTACGCGACGTTCTACATGCAGTGCTCGCATCAAATCAAACCGGATGAGACATGAAATGATGTCGTGCTGAATACAATGTCGGCGAAGGGGACTTTGCTATCCTTGGGTTAGGCATCATAATCTATTGATCCAATTCAAAAAATACTCGCGAAAATCCGGGTCCATCCGGCTCAACATGCCCTCACGCCCCATCGGCGACATTCGCGAACAATTAGAAGCGAGCTGATACATATGACAAAGATGTCCAAGGCAAATAAAAGACGCACAAATCCACGGCACAAGGTTTCCCACGATGGCAAGGATAAGTAATACCCCTGTTGGAATCCACGCGAGCCCAACCCAATGGTATTCGCATCCAATCCAAATCGACGCAGCCCAGCAGGCCAGCCTTACGGAACGAGCAAAAAGCATCATTCGTCGGCGACGAGCCACCCGCTTTTCGCCCGGTGGCTGTATGCTGCTGGCTTCGTTCATGGATGAGTGAATGATGCCTAATTTTTAGGCGCAAATTTGCAAAAGCGCAGAGAATCGCAGAGCTGACTTCTTTGCACGTCTCAGCGTCTTCTGCGACTCTGCGTTAAGTTTTCCCACCGCGTTCCCTTTCCAATTCCGCCATGCGGCAGAGAAGATCGGGCGAATGTTGCATTGGATTTTCAAAATGAGCGCAGGGCAAAAACATCGTTGAGGTCTGCATCCAAATCCTCCCATTTCCAGGTTTCCACATGCCCATCGCAGAGCGAGAAGACAGCGCGACGATTGTGGCGGCAGGCAGGCTGTTTGTAGGAAGGCACCGTTATCCAGCCAAGACTCAAGCCAGAAACAATGACCGGCTTAATGACGGTAATATCCGTGTAATAGCCGATGGACGGGAATTGATTTTTGTTGCCGCCGCTTTTGGGAGTACCCACGTCGCCGATCAACCAGATCTGGCTGGCCCGGCGTATGGTGTTGTAGTTACGGCTGCCCTGGACGTTGCCGGCGAGATCCAGGTTGTAACGAATAACTCCATCTGCGGGGCTGGTGGTGTCTTCCAACGGCCCATAACCCTCGCAAGGAGACTGATAAAATGCGACCGTGCCAGCAAGAATGTCCGCATCCTGCACCGCCGGGCAACGCCAGATGTTGTTCGAAACGGTGGTGCTGGTGATATAACTGCCTTTATTAAGATATACAAACCACCAGTTGGCTGAGTGAGCGGCATAGTTTTTGTCATTCAACGGCGGCAGGTACTCGTTGTTGTCACTGACGTACATTGCGATAGCCAGGCCGATTTGCTTGTTGTTGCTTACGCAATTGAGCGTCTTGGCTTTGGATTTTGCGGCACTCAAGGCCGGCAGGATCAGGGCGGCGAGAACAGCGATGATGGCGATGACGACGAGCAGTTCAATCAAGGTAAAACCGGCTTTGTGCCGTTGGTTTGGGACTTTCATGCTGTCGTCGGTTGATCGGGCCTACGATCCTGCCCGGCACCTTCCCGATTAACTCTAACGTCCGCCAAACAAGCGCCCGTGTCAACCCGCAACGCAACCGCTGGAACAGTGATGGTCACCGTTTGGGCCAGTGCGCTTTCTGTGCCGGACTTATTCCTCGCCGCTTTCATCCGTTTTCCCGCCAAGCTTTCTTTCCAGTTCCGCGACACGTTTTAGCAGCTCCGGCAAATGTTGAATGGCAATCATCTGGCGCTTGGTTTTCTTGTCCGGCTGCGCGGGTATGCCCAGCCATTTCTCGCCGTCAGGAATATCAGTCATCACGCCTGATTTGGCCGCGACGGTGACCTGGTTGCCGATTTTCAAATGTCCGGCAAGGCCGACTTGCCCGGCGAGAATGACGTATTTGCCCAGCTTGGTACTCCCCGAAATGCCGACTTGCGCGACGATGATCGAGCCTTCGCCGATTTCCACGTTGTGCGCGATCTGGACGAGATTGTCTATCTTCGTGCCCTTGCCGATGATGGTCGAGCCGAGTGCGCCGCGGTCAATCGTCACCCCGGCACCGATTTCCACATCGTCGCCGATGACGACGTTGCCAATCTGCGGCACCTTGCGATGCATGCCGCCGTCCTGCACGTAACCGAAACCGTCGGAGCCGACGACGGTGCTGGCGTGGATGCGGACACGATTGCCGATTTCCGTGTGCGGATAAACCGTCACGCTCGGAAACAGGTTCACCTCTTCGCCAAGTTTGGAATCGTCACCGACAAAATTGCCGGCCTGCAAGACCGAGCGAGCACCGATTCTCACCCGTTCTCCGACAACGCAATGCGGTCCGATGTGGGCGGTAGGGTCAATTTCTGCGGACGCAGCGATGACGGCCGTGGAATGAATGCCGGCGGCGTAAGTGCGTTCCGGAAAGAACAGCGCCATGGCCCTGGCAAAGGCGATGCGCGCGTTCGGCACGCGGATTAAAATTTTGCGGGTGGATTTGAACCGTTCGTCCGCGATAACGGCAGTCGCGGCACTCTGTTCGGCACGGGCGAAGTAATCCTCGTTTTCGGCGAATGTCAGGTCACCGACCTGGGCGGATTCGGCGGGCGCGAAATTTTTCAGGACGGCGCTTTGGTCGCCAACCACTTGGCCACCAACATGTTTTGCGATTTCAGCAACAGTAAATGGCATACTCTGGCTTTTGAACGGTTGTCCGTTGACTTGAATGTCAAGGCTCACTATAAAGACAGGCGCAAGCAGTTCAACCCCAAGTTTTATGGCCAAAACTTTGCGTGTCGGGCTGATCGGCTACCGTTTCATGGGCAGGGCGCATTCAAATGCCTGGCGGCAGGCGCCGCGATTCTTCCCCCTCAAGGCCAATATCGAGCTGCACACCCTCTGCGGGCGCAACACCTCCGCGTTGCAGGCCGCGCGCGCCCGTCTTGGCTGGCAACACGCTACGACCGACTGGCACGAAATCGTCGAGTCACCGCTGATTGATATCGTGGACATCGTCACGCCGACGAATTCCCACGCGGAGTTGGCGGTGGCGGCGGCGAAAAACGGGAAGCATGTTTTGTGCGAAAAGCCGCTCGCGGTGAACGTCAAACAGGCCGAGGCGATGCTCGCCGCGGCGCAAAAGGCGAAGGTCGTCCACATGGTCTGCCACAATTACCGGCGCATCCCGGCTATTGCGCTGGCCAAGCGGATGATCGGTGAGGGCGCGCTGGGGCGGATTTACCATTTCCATGCGCGGTATGCGCAGGACCGGCTGGCCGATCCGGAATTTCCGCTCGATTGGCGCTTGCAAAAGGAGACCAGCGGCAGCGGGGTGCACAGCGACATCAGCTCGCACCTCATTGACCTCGGGCGGTATCTGGTCGGTGAATTCAAGGAGATTTGCGGGTTGTTGAACACGTTTGTACCGGAGCGTCCCCTCGCGGAGGCGCTGGCCAAAGGCGCGCGAAAGATGGGCAAGGTGACGGTGCCGGATTCCGCCCTGTTCCTCGGGCGAATGGAAAACGGCGTGCTGGCCAATCTCGAGGCGACGCGCTACGCGCTCGGCCGCAAAAACCACATCGCCGTTGAAATCAACGGGGCCAAAGGCTCGCTTTATTTCGATTTCGAGGACATGAACCGGCTGAAATTTTATAACGGCGACGATCCCCGGGATCGCCGGGGTTTTCGCGACATTCTGGTGACGGAACGCGACGGCGTGCAACCCTACGTCGGCAACTGGTGGCCGCCGGGGCACGGCATCGGTTACGAACACACGTTTATCCACGTAGCCGCCGATTTTGTGAACGCCTGTGTCGATGGCAAACCGGTCCACCCGACGTTTGAAGACGGTTTGAAGAACCAGCGCGTGCTGGCGGCGGTGGAGGAATCCGCCCAAAAGGGCAAGTGGGTAAAACTGTAAACCCGAGTCACGTGCCAACCGCTCCGCTCAATGAAATTGTTCCGCTCCTCCAGGTCGCAATCGGCCCGGTAATCCTTATCTCCGGCGTAGGCCTCTTGCTGCTCACGATGACCAATCGTCTCGGCCGCGCCATTGATCGTGCCCGGCAATTGAAGAGTGAACTGCCGAAACGCACCGAGCCGGACCGGCAACAGGTCCAGGCGCAGGTGACCATCATTTACCGGCGCGCGCGAATGATTCGTTTGGGCATCACGCTGGCCGCACTCAGCGCCTTGCTGGCAACAGCGCTCATCATCACGCTGTTTGTAACGGCGCTATTGCGCCTGGAACAGGGTTTGTTGGTCTGCCTCATCTTTATCGCGTGCATGGCGGCGCTCTTTGCGTCGCTCGTTGCGTTCCTCTACGACATCAATCTGTCGCTGCGCGCGCTCAAGCTCGAACTGGAAAATGTAAAGCCGGATGCCGGATAATTGCGCTTCCGCAGCCGGACCTGATTGCACCGGACGAGTAATCTTGCCAATAGCTGCCCGTTTCTCGACGGGCGAAAGCACGTTTATTTGCCTTCCACTTCCGCGATTTCCTGCGGTGTAAGGCGGAACTCCATCGCGCCGATGATGCCGTCCACCTGCTTAGCATTGCGCGCACCGACAATCGCCCCCGTCACTGCTGGATGCCGCAACGTCCACGCGATGGCCGTTTCACCCGGCGAACGCCCGTGCCGGGTGCCGATGGCCCGTAGTCGTTCTACTGCCTTGAGATTCTTTGACAATTTCGGTTCCTTGAACTGGTCATTCCTGGTGCGCCAATCATTTTCGGGCAACGCGGCGATGCGTTCGCGCGTCATCGCGCCGGTGAGCAGGCCGGAAGCCATTGGCGAATAAACGATCACCCCGACCTTTTCGAGCTGGCACCACGGGAGTTGCGATGATTCCACGTCACGCCGGATGAGGGAATAGGGCGGTTGCAGCGACGTGATACGCGCGATGGTTTGCAGCTTTTGCATTTCCTCAACGCTGGCATTCGACACGCCTATCCAGCGTACCTTGCCTTCCTTTTGCAGGCCGGCGAGCGTGGTCCAGCCCTCGATCGTCTCATTCAGATCATCCGCTGTCCAATGAATCTGGTAGAGGTCTATCACGTCCACCTTGAGCCGGCACAGGCTGGCTTCGCATTCGCGCCGTACGGAAGCGGCATGCAGGGAGTAACTGATTTCGCCTTTGGCATTCCAAAGCATGCCGCACTTGGTAAAAACGAAGGGGCGTGCGCCTTGCCATTCGCGCAAAGCGCGGGCGACAACCTCCTCTGAATGGCCCAGACCGTAAATTGCCGCTGTGTCAATCCAGTTTATGCCCAATTCGAGCGCACGGTGTATCGCGGCGATGGATTGCGTGTCATCCTGCGCGCCCCAGCCGAATTCCCACTCGCCGCCGACGGCCCAGGCGCCGAAGCCGATGGGGGTGATGGCCAGGTCCGAATTTCCCAGTACTCTCGTTTTCATGGCCCAAGCATAACACAGAAAATGAAAAACGGGACCCGGTTTTATCCGAGTCCCGTCTGGAAATACCAATGGCGATCAGTAGCGATTACGGCTACCACTGTATTCGCGGCGGCCACCACCGGCCGGGCGCTCTTCGCGCGGGCGGGCGACGTTGACCGTGAGGGCCCGTCCGCCCAATTGCGCGCCATTCAGCGCCTCAATGGCCTTTTGCGCCTCCTCCGGCGTGCTCATGGTGACAAAGCCGAACCCGCGCGGGCGGCCGCTGACGCGGTCCATCATCAGGTTTGCCTCCACAACCGTGCCATGCGCCGCAAACGCATCTTGCAGTTCGTTTTCCGTGGTTTCGAAGGATAAGTTTCCAACAAACAATTTATTGTTCATGTGATGTTTTAACTGTGAGATTAACCGTTGCTCTAGCCAGACTGTTCCCGTTAATCGGATTTCAAATCATCACTGAACCAAGTTCACCTGAAGATTCACCATGCCGTGGAAGCGATACGCTATCTAACAGACGCGCGTAATATCGCCGATTCCACCGGAATAGCAACAACAATCGGCAACGGAATCCGGAGCGCCCGTTTTGCCAGAATCCTCTTGCTGAAACCCCGTGTCTGATCCACCGTGGCATTGTGACACATTATTGTTGTACCGGAATGAAATCCTTCAAAGTTATTCCGCTGCTGATAACGGTCATTACGATGTATCTGACGGTGCCGTCCGCCTCGAGTGAGGTCATATTTACCACGTTAGTTTCGTTCACGGGCACCAACGGCCCTTACCCGGGCGCCAATCCGTCGGCAGCATTGGTGCCGGGGGAAGATGGTAATTTATACGGTACGGCGCTGAACGGCGGCGGCGCGAACAGCAACGGCACCATCTTTGAAGTTTCAGCTGATGGCAGCGTTTTCACCAATCTTTACAGCTTCGGCGAGGGAAACAATGGCGCCAATCCTTTGGGCGCATTAATCTTTGGCAGCGACGGCAACTTGTATGGCACAACCTACAACGGCGGCGTGAGCAATTCGGGAACGGTGTTTCAATTCTCCACCAACGGTACCTATACGGTGCTCGGGTTGCTGGGGGGCACCAACGGCGCCCATCCGGATACGGCCCTGGTCACGGGTCCGAATGGCAGTTTGTATGGTGCAACCAGATATGGCGGACCTTATCCCAAAACCACGTTTGGCGGCACAGGTTATGGGGTGGTTTTCCAAATTACGACGAACGGTACGCTCCTGACCCCGGTGGTGTTTGACGCAACGAACGGGGCCAATTCAGCTGCTATGGTGCCGGACCCCGACGGCAATTTCTATGGCACCACCGAGTGGGGCGGAACCCTCAGCCTGCTGCCCTACGGCTTTGGCACAATCTACCGCTTTAATCCCGATGGGACTTTCACCAACCTGTATAAATTCTCTAGTGGCGATGACGGCGGATTTCCGGTAGCCGCGCTGGTGAGGGGTAACGATGGCAATTTCTACGGCACCACCGAAAACGGCGGGACGAACCAATTGGGCACTGTGTTTTCAATTACTCCCGCGGGGCAGTTCAAATCTTTGTATTCTTTCATGAGCAGCAGTGCGGGCGCTTATCCTGACGGCGCTTTGGTGCAAGCCAGCGACGGCAACCTCTACGGGACAACTTACATCGGAGGAGACAATCAATTCGGCACCATATTTGAAATCACTACCAATGGCAATTTGACCCGTTTGGTTTCATTCACGGGAACCGGTGGTCCTTCGCCCGGCGCTAATCCACAAAGTGGTTTGGTACAAGGCCCCGATGGTAACTTCTACGGCACCACATCCCTGGGCGGTGCGAACGGTCTGGGAACGATTTTCCGGCTGAGTGTTCCGTTGCCCCCGGTGATCGAAGCGATAACGCTCACCAACGACACGATCGTCCTCACCTGGAGCGCAGTGGCAGGACAAACCTATCAAGTGTTATACTCGGATGATTTGACCAGCACGAACTGGCTGTTCGTGACCAAACCTACGGTGGCCACGAGCGGCATCATGACCGCGACCGATTACGATGACGTTGCTGCTTTTACGCAACGTTATTATCGCGTGGTCCTCGAGTGAGCCGATCTTTCGCCAGAGGCCGCCCCACGCACAGGCAGCACGTCGCCCGCATCGCGGCAGGAACTCCGCGCTGTTCAACGAAACTCATTGAGTCGTTGGCGCAGGTTCATGATAAGGTTTGCCGGCCCGGTAGAGCTCGAGCAATTGACCGGTTTTCGCCGCCACCGCCGGCTGCCCGGTGTTGATGGCGAGTTGCTCCGCCTTTTCCGCGGTAGTCGCCGCTTCCGGAAAACGGCCAGCCTCGGCATAGGCGGCGGCCAGCGTCCCCACAAACCACGGCTGCGCATAATGCGTTAATTCACACGCACGTTCGGCCAGCCAGACCGCTTCGGCCCCGTTGCGAAGCTGTTCGTCTGAACTGGTGGCCAGGATCCACGCCAGGTTGTTCAGGGCTGTGGGCAAATCCGGATCTAATTCCAGCGCCTTCCGGTATTGGGCAATCGCTTCGCGGGTGCGGCCCATTTGGCCGAGTGTCAGGCCAAGATTCAGGTATGTCCCCGCGCGCCCGGGGTTGATTTGGATGGATTGGCGATAACTCTGGATAGCCTCGTCGAACCTGCCCCGGGCGGCGAGGGCCACACCCAGATTGTTCAGCGCCCAGGAGAATTTCGGATCGATCTGGACAGCCCGGCGATAACTCACGATCGCTTCGTCCCACTGCCCTTTGGCGGCGAGGGCGTTACCCAGATTGTTCAGCGCGGTCGAGTAGTCCGGATTAAGCTGGATGGCCCGGCGATAATTCTCAATCGCCTCATCCAACCTGCCCTGGTCGGCGAGCGCGGCACCCAGATTGTAGTACGCGTCGCACCAGTTTGGTTCGATCTGAATGGCCTTATGGTAGTGTTTCATTGCGTCGGCGAGATGCCCCTCGTGATACAAGTAGATGCCCAGATTGTTGTGGGCCAGCCAGCAATCCGGATTCTTGGCCAGAGTGTCGCGCCACAGGATTTCCAGATTCCGGTATATTCCCGTTTGTTGCCACGTCAGCACGCCCAACCCGACCAGCAGCATAGCGGGAAATACCCTCGGAATCCGCGCCAGTCCGACAGCGCACAAAGTTATCAATCCAATGCCGGCCAGGTACTGAAAGTGGTCCGCCACATACGAAAACCGCATCGGATACACGTTCACAAAGCCCAACGCCGGTCCCAGCGTCCCGGCAAAGAACAACACCGCCACCAGCGGTCCTCTGCCGATCCAATGTCGCGCCACCCAAAGTCCCAACATCACTCCGATGGCTGAGACCGGGAACAGCCATTGCCACCACACCGCCGTGTCAATTTCCCAGTGCGGGTAAATGAACGTCAGATGCGCCGGCCACATCAGTTTGCCGGCATAAAACCACAGAACCCTCCCGGCGATCAGGCACCGGTCCGCAAAGGTCAGCGACCAATCCGCGCCCTGCGCACCGACGTAGTGTCTCTCCATCCAGGCCGTCAACAGTCCCAGTCCCGCGCCGAGCGCAAAGAAAGGCAATAACGGCACCATATCACTCCATCGCACCCGCCCTTGTTTCCACCAACAGACCAGCAACAACGCCGCCGGCAGTGAACAGGTCACGGTTTTGCTCAACAGTGCCGCGACGAACAGAGCCAGTGCCATCAGGTACCAGCACCAACGCTGGCGGTTCCAAACCGCGGACTCTTCCAGAGCAATAAAGCGAAGCCAGGCCAGCGCAGCCGTAAAGTAAAAGACGGCCGATAAAACGTTCTTGCATTCAGTAACCCAGGAAACCGATTCCACCTCGATGGGGTGGAGCGCAAAAATAGCCGCGGCCAGCCATGCACCCCGAATCTGCAAACGCTCCAGCACCCGCCAAAGCAACACCGCCGCAGCCGCGTGCAACAGTACATTGATCAGGTGATAGCCGACGGGATTGAGGCCCCAGAGATGATATTCCATCCAGAAGGCACTGTACACCATGGGATAATACTGCGGCACCGCGCCGACTTCGAACCAGATGCGGCGCAATCCGCTCAGATCGCGTAAAGTTGGATTTGCGGTCACAAACGCATCATCGTCCCAGATGAACCCGTCGCGCAGCGCCGGGAGATAAGCCAGGCAGACCAGCAGGGCGATCAGACCGCCCAGCCAAACCGGTTGGAACCGTCCGGGAGGGGACATTCCGCCGGGGAAGATTTTTTGTAACACACGATTTTTTTACCCGCAAAGGGCGGGCCGAGGCAAGTCCGGCGGTAATCATTTGCCAGGCCGGCTTCGGCTGGATTAGCATCCCACCATGAAACGTTTCGCCGCACTGGTTGTTTTGTTCCTGACGCTCTTGCTGTTGCCGGCCCGCGCGCAGCAGGGCGCCGACGACCAATACCTCATCATCTACAGCCAGATGCAGCAGGCGGATTCGTTGAGCAGCGCCGGTCGCCCCAATGAGGCGCTGGCGGGTTATGTCGAGGCACAGGGCGAACTGCGGCAATTTCAGCATGTCAACCCGGACTGGAATCCCAAAATCGTCGAGTTCCGCCTGAATTACCTTGCGGAAAAAATCGCGGAACTGACGCCGCAAATCCCCGCCACCAACCCGCCCCCGGTCGCCGCGGCAACGCCGACCTCCGCGGCTCCCCCCACGACTGGCGCCGATTTTGAGGCGCGATTGAAGGCATTGCAGGCGCGGGTGCAGGGTCTGCAGGCGGACAACGCGACTCTCGAAGCGCGACTCAAAGAGGCGCTCGCCGCGCAACCGGCCCCGCTGGATCCACGCGAACTGACCCGGGCCCAGGACCAGATCCGCTCGCTGATGAAGGAAAACGATTTGCTGAAGGTGAGCATGGCGCGTGGCCAGGGAGGTACGGTGGCCCTGCCGGGATTGGACACCAATCTAATTGCGCAACTGCAACAGGCCCTGGCTGAGGCGAAGAACCAGCTGGCACAGGAATCGGCGCGCGCCGACCGGTTGACGCAGGAAAACCAGGCGTTGCAGGGACGAGTACAAGCGCTGCTGGCCAGTCCCGCCGCGGCGGAGGCAATGCGCGAGGAGAATGAGCTGCTCAAAAAACAGATGGCCGAGTTGCAGGCGCAGCTGACCACCGCACCGGTGACGAGTTCGAGCGCCGAAATGGCCGATGCCCGCGTGCGCATTTCCATCCTGCAGTCGAACGCTGAAGTGAGTTTGCTCGAAAAGGAGGCCCTGGAAAATCGCGTCCGGCAATTGGAATCGGGCGCGAAGCCGCCGGCACGAACGCCCGGGGAGGCGGAAAATGAGGCGCGCGTCCGCGAGCTGACGCAGGAACGCGACGATTTGCTGGCGAAACTCGGCAAGGCGAATGAGGAGCTTTACGGCCACAAAAAACAGGACGCCGCGGGGCAAATCGCCGAGCTGACCGACGAGGTGAACGTGTTGCGCGCACGGCTGGCCGTGGACGAAGCGCACGCCGTGCCGTACGCGCCGGAGGAACTGGCGCTGTTCAAGCAATTCACGCCGCCAACCGCCAATCCCAATGCGGAGAAAAAATCCATCCGGGAAATGCCTTTCGGCTCGGCCGCACTGGTGGCTGAGGCGCAAAAATATTTTGCCGACCGGCAATATGACAAAGCCGAAACCAATTATCTGCAGATTTTGCAGCATGACGCCAACAACGGGCTGGTGCTGGCGAACCTCGCCGCCATTGAAATCCAGCAGAATAAACTGGATGACGCGGATAAACACATCCAGGCCGCGCTCGCCCAGGCCCCGAACGACGCCTACAACCTTTCGCTCCTCGGCTACCTGAAATTCCAGCAGGGAAAATATGACGATGCGCTCGACGCTTTGAGCCGCGCCGCCAAGCTCGACCCGCAAAATCCGGAGATCGAAAACTACCTGGGCGTCACGTTCAGCCACAAGGGCCTCCGCCAGCAGGCGGAAACGGCGCTGCGCAAGGCAATCCAGCTCGACCCGGACTACGCCGCGGCGCACAATAACCTCGCCGTCATTTACATCAGCCAGCAGCCGCCGCTGCCGGAACTGGCGCGCTGGCACTACGAAAAGGCCCTGGCCGGCGGCCAACCGCCCAATCCGGACCTTGAGAAAATGCTGGCTGAAAAGGGGGCGCCGGTGAAAGCCCAGGAAAAATGACGAAGGACGAAACTCGAATGACGAACAAATGCCCGCATCGCGAACGTTCGAATTTTCGCGTCAACGTGGAAGTACCTTCACCTGTCACTTGTCACTTGTCAACCTGAGATGCTTCGTCAGGCCTTTCATGAACTGACCATCGCAACGCGCGGGCGCGGGTTCTATGAATTTACCCGCCAGGTTGAGCGGTGGGTGGACGAAAACCAATTCAAGGACGGTCTGTTGACCCTGCATTTGCGGCACACCTCGGCCTCACTGCTCATCCAGGAAAATGCCGACCCGGATGTGCGGCGCGATCTGGAGGCGTTCTTCCAGCGGCTCGTACCGGTCGGCGACCCGTTGTTTATCCACACCACCGAGGGCGACGACGACATGCCGGCGCACGTGCGCACGGCGCTGACGGCGGTGAACTTGAGCATGCCCGTCCACGGCGGTCAGCCAACGCTCGGCACCTGGCAGGGGATTTACCTCTGGGAACACCGTACGCGGCCGCACGCGCGCTGCGTCGCCCTGCATTTCATCGGCGAATAGGAACGCCGCCTTCAGGCGGCAGGAACATCCGAACATCCCGTTTGCCCGCCGAATTCATCGAGCGGCCACGCACTGCTCCAACGCCAATCCTTCGGCTCACGAACCAGTCCGGCTTTTACTGGATTGTTTTCAGTGTAACGAATTGCACGATTCAAATGCACCGAGTCGCGGATGAGCGTGTCAAAATACTCGCGTTCCCAAAAATGTCCGACGCGTTCGAGCCGCAAATTCGCGGCGCGCGCGCTGCGTCCTTTCCAAAGATTCAGCAGCTTCGACAGCGGCAGATCCAGGACATCAACGACAAGATGGACGTGGTTAGGCATGACAACCCAAGCGTGTAACCGATATGCCCGCCCATCTGCCGCAAGCAGAGCTTGTTCAACCTGTAATGCCACATCGGGTCGCCGCAGCCAACACTTGCCATGACTACGATCCAGCCAGGTTTCGAGTTTACGACGACGCAATGATGTGTCCGACTCGTTGAGGATTCCCTCCCAATCCCGGCGTCGTGCGACGGGAAAAGAATCGTGCAACATGAAGGTGAGAAATTGTGTGACGTTCGGCGCGTCGAAGTGAGGCAAGTAACCGCGCTCATGCCAGCCGAGGAAACCGCATTTGGCAACCTCAACGGCGGGTTGGAAATGCCAGCGCCGCTTGGCCTCGATGAATTTGAACAAGCCGGGATTCGATGGGGGTGCGTCATACCTCCGTTCTGATCCCGGCCCGGACATGGGGATGGGTTACAAAAGATGATCTTGTGCCACAAGCCCGATTTGTTTCTTGTGTCAATGTTTCTGCCGCGTGAACGCGGCGTTCCTTGTTTCTCCATCGGCTTTGGCCAGACGAATAAACTCGCCAAGCGCGGCTGCCGATGGCACGTTGGCCGTGCTTTATGCAGTCTATTAAAGGGATTTTGCCGGCGCTGGTTCTCGGTTTCGCCCTGGCCGTTCGTGGTGAAACGGCCACGAACAGCTTCGGTTTCACCGGACGCGAGATTTACCCGATTGACGATCAGATCAGTCTGCTGCACGTGGCGGACCTGAACGGCGACGGCCTGAATGACATCATCGTAGCCAACAATCGGCGCTCAAAAATCAACCTGCTTTACAACCAGACGGGCAAAACCAACCGCGCCGTAACACCGCCCCGCAAGCTCGAAATCAACGAGCTGCCGCCCGACGCGCGCTTTCGCATTGATTCGGTCCCCGTCGCCGAACGCATCGCCGCCCTGGCCGTGACCGACCTCAATGGCGATGGCCGGCCCGATCTCGTTTTTTACGGGGACGCCAAGGACCTCACCGTGCTCTACAACCAGGGCACGAACGACTGGAGCGACCCGCAGACCTGGCATATCCCGGACGGCCGGATGGACCCGAACGCGCTGGTCACCGGCGACCTGAACGGCGACGGCCGCACCGACGTGGTTCTGCTCGGGGACAACGGTTCGCTGTATTTTCTCCCGCAACAGGCCGACCATACCCTGGGCGAGCCGGAGAAAATTCCCTATTCCGGCACGCCGAACGCGGTGCAAATCACGGACGTGAACGGCGACGGCAAGGATGATCTGCTGTTGGTGGACTGGGACAGCCCGACGCCGTTCCGATTCCGGCTGCAAATGCCGGGCGGGCAGCTCGGCCCGGAAATTTATTTCAAAACGCAGCCCATCCGCTCGTATTGCGCGGACCACCTGGAGAACAACTCGAACCTGTTCGTCGTGACCATCGCGCAAAATTCCGGGCGCGCGGAAGTCTCCCAGTTCACCCGCAAACCGGCGGAGATTTTATCCGGCGCGTTCCGGCGCGGGCAATTCCAGATTCTGCCGCTGCACAAGACCGACGCGGCCCAACGCGGCGAGCTGTGGGCCGATATCAATGGCGATGGGCTCCCGGACCTGCTCGTGGCCGAACCGGAGAGCGGCCAGCTCTCGGTTTATTTGCAGGAGCCCGACGGCTCGCTGGCCGAGCCAAAAAAGTTCCCCTGCCTGGCCGGCGTCAGCCAGATTGCTGTGGCGGATTGGAACGGCAATGGCCATCCGGAAATCTTCCTGTTGAGCCGTGATGAAAACGCCGTGGGCGTAACGCAGTTCGACAAAAAGGGGCGGCTGCCGTTCCCGACGCTGATTCCGCTCGATGGCAAACCGCTGGTCATGGCCGCCGGCCCGCTGAAATCGGGCGCCAGGCCGGTGCTCGCGGTCATCGTGGACAAGGATGGCCAGCGTTCACTCATCATCCGCACGGCGGACGGTAAAACTCGCACCCAAAAGTTGAGCGACAGTTTCAAGTCGAATCCAACAACGCTTGCGATGCAAGACGTGAACCAGGACGGGCTGGCGGACCTGGTAGTGCTGATTCCGTACGAGAAAATCAAGGTACTCATCCAGCAACGGGGCGGCGATTTCGATGAAGCGGACGTGGACCCGCCCGGCGGCGCGATCGAGCAGCCGTGGCTGGCGTCCGCGGACGTGGACGGCGACGGCAAATTGGAATTGCTGCTGCCGCAGAAAAATTTCGTGCGGGCGGTCGTGCTGGAGCCCGAAGCCAAAACCTCGGGCTCCACCAATCAGCCGGAGTGGGTTTTTCGCGTACGGGACCAAATCAACGGCGCGGCCGGCGATTCGCGGATCGTGGGCGCCACGGCCGTGGCGAACCCGGGCCGGAAGGACAAGATGCCCTCCATTTTTCTGCTGGACGCGGAGCACAAGCAGTTGACGTTGTGCGAACGCGACACCGCGGGCGTGTGGCAGGTGGTGCGCAACGTGGAACTGCCGGTGGCGGAGTTCAGTGATCTGCGTTCGGTGAAACTGGGCGGCGGCACTCTCCAGAGTGTGGCGTTTCTGGGCCGGAATGCCATCGCCTGGTTGTCGCTCGCGGGCGAGGTTTGGGAATTCACAACGCTGGACGGTTACGACACACCGATCAAGGACGGCTATTTGAACGATGTGGTCGCGGGCGACTTGACCGGCAGCGGGCGCAAGGGCCTGGTTTTCATGGAGACGGCCAAAAATTACCTCGACCTGGTCTCCTTCAACGCGCGGCACAAGCTCGTGCCGGGCGACCGCTGGCAGGTCTTTGAGCAGCACACCTTCCGCGGCGCAGCCAACGCGCTGCCCGAACCGCGGGAAGCAGCCGTGGCGGACGTGACCGGCGACCGGAAAAACGATCTCATAGTGCTGGTGCACGACCGGATTCTGGTGTATCCGCAGGAATGAATGAAATGTTAAATCGTTGAATTGCAAACAGTTGAATCGTGGACCCAAAGCCGCAATTTTCCCGATTTAACGGTTTAACCAGTCACGATTTACGAATCTCAGTTCAGCTGCGGCGGGCGGGGAGCGAACACCTTCACGGACAGGCCGTCCGTTGTCGCACTGCCGCCATAGACGGAAAAATAAAAGTACTTGGAAACCTGGTCGTAATCCGGCAACAGCGAGAAGTCCATCCAATCGCGGAAACTCTTCGGAAAAGCCATCATGGCCGAATCGCCGGCCGCCGACTTTTTCAAAAGCGAGAAGGCCGCGCGCATGGTTTCGCGCTGGTTCTGGTAACCGAACAGGCCGTTGCCGGCGCCGCCGACGCGTTGCGCGGCCTCGGTGAGACCGGCGGTGTCGCGCAACGGCCGGGCCTGCCCCGTGTCGCTGCGCAGATATTCTTCCAACATCGAAACATCCGACGAGAGGGCCACGTAACCGCCACTGGCCGCACAATAGAGCGAGCGCGAAACCGGCGAACTGCGGACGGGCAAAGGAATCGTGTAAATCTTCCGGCCCAGAAAATCCCTGGGCTCCGGCGCGTCGGGCCGCCCGGACATCACCGTCGCCAGACAATTCACCGCGACGGCGGCCTGGTCCGCGTTCGCGGCGCCGAAGAGAAAGAGCGACGGCGGGTGGTTCAAGTCCGCGAGCGTGGTTCCGGCGGGCACCTTCTGGTAACTGATGAAATCATCGCCGAGATTGGCGATGAGATTCTTGCGAAGGTCGAAATCCGGGTCCTTTTTCCGGGCCAGCCCGTTGATGGTGTCAATGGTCGCATTGAGGCCGGTCAGCCCGCCGGGCCAGATCGCGTCGGTCATTTTCTGGAGTTCAGCCCAGGATTTCTGGCTGTCGATGCGCCAGCGCGAAAACTTCACCGCGCTGGCAGGCACGAACACCGGCGGGTTCGCGTCTTTGGGGACGGCGGCGATGATCTTCAAGACGCCCTGCCGGGCCGCTTCCGGCGCGGAGAGATAAAGATTCAATAGCGAGCCGTCGTGCGATTCGCGGTAGGCGAGGCTCACGGACTTCAAACCCATCAAACCCGCCGCGTTCAGTACGGCGTTCGCCGAAAAGGACGGCAGGAATGACGGCGCCTCCGGGTTCGGCGGTTCCTGCGGAATGTGGGACAGCACGTCAAAAAAGGTTTTGGTGTTGAACCAGACATAATACAACGGCGCGTTGCGGAATTGCGACAACTGGTCGGCGGCAAAAACCGCGTTGTCGCGCAACGCCGGCGCCGCGCCGCCGGACAGATGGGCGAGGACCGGCTCAACCGCCTGCGTTGAGTTGCCCGCAATCAGCAGCGATTGAAACTGGCCGATGACCAGTTCGCCGGGCTTTTCCGGCTTCGGCTCCTTGCCGAGCTCCTGCACCGGCGGCTGACGGGGAAACAGGCCCGCGAGGGCTGGTATATCGTTGCTGGCCAGCGTCACGACGGAAAATGGAATGCCCCGCACGGTCTCGGTGTGAATGGTTTTTCCGCTTTCCGTCCATTTTTTGCGGAGCGCGTCGAGATTGGTTTTCAGGAGGCCGCCCTTCTCCCGGGCGTCGAGCAACAGGAGCAGGCCCGGTTGCGGGCTGTCGCCGGCGCCATTCCAACCATTCCAGGTCACCGCGAAAGTGAACTGGCCTTGCGGCAGGCTGGCGTAATCATCGAATTTCACGCCGAGATCGCGTTCCAGCGGCGCGATGAACTGCTCGTTCCACCGGGCCATGAATTTGTCATGAAACGGCTTCATCGCCGGGTCGTTCCAGAACAGCCAGCCGGACGATCGCCGGGCGGCGGCGCGCGCGGTGGCGAAATCGGGCGCCGTCACGAGCAACAGCGTGTCTCCCGGCAGCAGATTTTCGGCAGGCGGCACCTCAGCCGGGACAATAATCCCCGGGGCCAGAAGGAAAGTGATTGCGGCCAGGCGCAATAAATTCGTGCTCATGTTCAATCGCACTCCGGATGAAGGGAACAGTGCTTTCAATTATTTCTCCGCCGGATTATGCCGGGTGCGGCCGGGCGGATCAAGATAGCGATACGGATTGTTCGGATTGTCGGCCGAGTAGGCAAAGGCGTCGCGGTGGTCGAGGAAATTTTTCACCAGCTCCACCGGAATCGCAAAGCCCAGGCCCTCGCCGAACATGATTTTCATGTTGGTGACACCGACGACGTCGCCCGCCAGATTGAACAAGGGGCCGCCGCTATTGCCGGGATTGATCTGGGCCGTGGTCTGGAGATAAAGCTCGCCCTCCAATTCCCGCGTCTTGGTGCTCAGGATGCCTTCCGTCACGGTGCGTTCGAGGCCCATCGGGCTGCCAATGGCGAACACCGAATCGCCAACCGTCAAGGCGTCTGCGCTGCCGAGCGTCACAAATTTGAACTTCGGCGCGCTCTTGTCCTCGATGCGCAGCAATGCCAGGTCGTGAAATTTGTTGATCGCGACGATTTTGACCTGCTTGTAGGTCTCGCGGTCGAGCTGGCCGTCGGTTTGATGATACACCTCCACGGAGATCTCCGTCTCGCCTTCGATGACGTGGAAGTTCGTGATCAAATAACCGTCGGCGTTGATGAAAAAGCCGGAGCCGAGCCCACTGGGCGTGCGGACCTGCACGACGGCCTGGCCGATTTGTTTGACGAGGTCGCGCACATCGCGGGCGGCCGCCGGGCGGCTGTCCGAACTGTAAAATTGCGGTGTGTTGACGTTGACATTCAGGTTCGACGCCGTGGACGTCAACGACGCAGCCTCGGTGGTCCTGGAAATCCGGGAGACAACGTTGCGCGGCACCACCAGCACAGTATAACCAACGTCCACCACGACGCTGTCGGGCTTCTCCATGAGGATTTTGCCGGTGATGGCGGCCTGGTCCTTGAGTTGAATCACGTCGGCGCACGCGAGCTGCAGGCCGCACAGGAGCAACCCCGGCAAGACAAATTCTTTCTTCGACAACATTGCAAGACAGTAATGCAGGAAGCGTCGTTTGACAAGCAATGGCCGGTTGCAGGTTGAAAGTTGAAAGTTGAGAGTTGAGGGTTTGTCTCGGCGAGACATGGGCGCCCACCTGGCAGCCGCAACATTCGTGTTGCCCTCCCCGGCGCGACATGAATGTCGCCGTTACAGAATCGGCCGGGGCGGGTCAGTTTTTCTCGGTACTCCGGGCCGCCTCGATCATTTCCCAAAACTTCGGATTCTCCTGGAGCGCCGCGTCCTCGCCGGTTTTGAGGCCGGACCGGAACAGGAAATCCTTGAGGGTGTGGCGGCTGAGAATCCGGTGGACGAGCACGCCCAAATCGTGGCGCTCGAAATAAACGCGATAGTCGCTCAGGTGGAAGCGATGCAAGGTACGACCGCCCTGCTCCAGCCGGCCAAATTCTTCCAGCTCCGTGCCGCGGACCTGTTGGGGCAGCCCGCGGAACTCGCCGAGGATTTGCAGTTGCAGTTCCTTGGGCATCCGCGCCAATTCGGCGGCGGCCATGGGCGTAAAGATGATTTGAAAGGGCGTCATTGTTGTCGGTTGAGGGTTGAGGGTTGAAGGCTGAGAGTCAAATGCAAAAGTTGAGAGTTGAAGGTTGAGGGCTGAGGGTCTAAATGAAACGCAGTCGTTCAACCATCAAATATCAACCCTTAATCATCCTATGTTCAACTTTGAAAAACTGGAGACCTGGCAGGATGCAATCAATTTTGCGGACACCATCTATTCGCTAACCCGAACGTTCCCGGATAGCGAGCAGTTCGGTCTCACGAATCAAATGCGGCGGGCGGTTGTATCCATTTCGTCGAATCTGGCTGAGGGCAGTTCCCGAGCCTCCCGACAGGATTTTGCGCGGTTTGTCGAGATTGCTACCGGTTCGCTATTCGAAGTGATTTCACAGGGGACAGTCGCAAAGCGCCAGTCGTTCCTTTCGGAAGATGACTACAGCAGATTGTATGCTGCCTGCGAGAAACCAGGCAAAATGTTGAGCGGACTGAGAAAATCGTTGCTTGCGCGTACTTCCTGACCCTCAACTTTCAACCCTCAGCCTTCAACCGTTGGGACTGGCAGCGCGTACGGGAATCGAACCCGTCTCTCCATGCGCCTTTTTTAAGTCGTTGAATTACAACGAAACGGCAGTTTCAAAAATGGTATTTCTTGAACTTTTTATTCTCACTTTTATTCTCACCTGTATGGCGAGTGTCGTAAGACGAAAAAATTCCCGGTACTGGACGGCCTGTTTCACCAGCCGCGACGGCCGCCAGTTGAAGCGTTCTACCAAAACGACCGACAAGAATCAAGCGACCGAAATCGCCATTGAATTTGAGCGCGTCGAGCGCCGGGCCAAACAAGGTGCGCTCACTTCCGCCCAAATCAAAAAGGTTCTGAACGACGTTTCGGAAAAGGTCACCGGCGATACGCTCATTGCCCCCTCGACCGAGGATTATTTGAACGATTGGCTGGAGGGCGTCGGCGCGCGCGCCGTGCCGGCCACGGTCGAGCGCTACCGGAATTCCGTCAAACTGTTCGTGGCCAACCTGGGCGAGAAGGCCCGCAAACCGATCACGGCGGTGACGCCTCACGACGTGGAAGCGTTTCTGACTTCACGGTTAAAGGCCGGTGTCGCGCCCAAAACGGCGATTGTGGACTTGAAAACCATCAACATCGCGTTTCGCCGCGCGGAAAATTACAACGTCATTCCGAAAAATCCCGTCGTTGCTGTGCGTCCGCCCAAAGAAGTCTGTTCGGAGCGGGACGTGTTCACGCCAGAGGACGTGCAAAAACTGGTGCGCGCCGCGCCCAGCGTTGAGTGGCAGACCCTTATCCTTCTGGGATATTTTATCGGCGCACGGCTACGGGACTGCGTGCAGATGACTTGGGACAACGTCAATCCAGAGTCCGGGATGATCGAATATGTACAGCAAAAAACGAACAAAAAGGTCTCGGTGCCGATGCACTATAATTTGCTCGAACACATACATTTCATCTCCGCCTTCGGCACAAACGGCCTCTTGTGTCCCAAATTGGCGAGCAAGGTGACCGGAGGAAGGCGCGGGCTGTCTGAAACGTTCAAGCGGATTGTGAAAAAGGCCGGCCTGGACCCGATGACGGTTCAAGGCAAGGGTATCCGGAAATTTTCAAAGCGATCGTTCCATTCGCTCCGGCACAGTTTCAACTCGGCCTTGGCCAATGCCGGTGTGCCCGAGGAAGTCCGCATGAAATTGACCGGCCACGCTTCCCCGGTGATAAATTCCCAATACACTCATCTGCAAGTGAAAACGCTTAAAGATGCGGTGACCAAAATGCCCTTGTTTGGCATGACTGAATCGGACAATCCACAAAGCGGGAAGAAGATAGGAAATTGAATTGATGAGAGGGATCATACTCGGGCGTATTTTCACTGATCTTTGATTGCAATTATTAACAAAGGGGCTTCCGAATACAATGGTGGCGACCCAATTAATTTCCGCCCGCATTCTACAAAAGCACTTAATTTGAAAGACAGGCCAATTTAACCCGTAATATCATGAATGGCACGAGCGACTCGACTGAAAAATTTTCGGCACTGGCTTCAAACGGCCGCAAAATCTACGTATAGCGCTACGAACTTATCGAAACAGTTGAATCTTTCTCCCCGACAATTGCGTCGCTACACACATGAGAATCTTGGATCCAGTCCGCAAAAGTGGTTAAACGAGCTACGGCTGATTCGAGCCGGCAGAATGCTGAGGAAAGTCCGTTTGGTCAAATCCGTCGCTTATCAACTGGGTTTTAAGCAGGTCTCCCACTTTTCCCGCGAATTCAAACGCCAATACGGCGTTTCGCCAACACAGTTTCTCGTCTGGAGCGACAACCAGATAGATGTTTCCCTCCGACGAACTGATGGCCGTGCGAGATAATAATGGCCGGTATAGATAACTCTTTCCCCAACTAACCATTGACTCCGATGAGGTGTTTGTGCTACATAGCTTCTCGATAAGGAACAATAACAAACAAGAAAACAAGGAATAATCATATGGGTAAACAAGATCTGGCAAACGTTTTAGGTAGAGCTCTCCTAGACCAGCGGTTCGCGGCGGAGGTAAACTCAAATCCAATGCAGGCTGCGAAATCAATTGGCGCAACGTTGACCACCTCCGAATCCAAGGCGCTCGCGGGCGTGGATGTGGCGCACTTGCAGGCAGTATCGAGCCTGCTGAGGTCGAAATTGCCGAAGGCAGCGGTTTTTGACCAGCAACAGCAGCAGGCAAGGATGGATTGAGGCGCACCGCCTGAATGTTTGTAGGAACTGTTTTGGCGGACCACTTGTAAGGTGGTGAAGATTTGTCGTTGCTAAGGACTTATGGTCCACATATCAGGCGCTGCTGGCGGGATTCCTTGAGATTTTGACGGACCAAGATCCGGTAATCCGCCGATCTCTGGGTTTGTCACCATCCGAGGCCCAAACGAGGAATCCCGTGCGGCCTCAATACACGGGATATCCGGGCGCTCAAAGTTCAGCAGGCGAAATGCACCAGAGTCCGCAACTGATTCAAAGACAGGAATACATTGATTGTTAATTGAGAGAAACGAATCCCTTGGAATCAAGAAAAGGTTTCCCAATGAATGATTCTTCCATTATGGTAGGTGCGAAAGATCACGCCTATCGGGCCAGTTTCTCTAATAGTCCTACCTTTATGCCAGACGACGATCCCGCAAGGATTGACAAGCTTCTTGAATGCGTCGAACGGCAACGTTATTCCAAGTTCTTTGCGGTTTACATGGAGCTTGAGAAAATGGCTCCCAAGGCATGTGCCGATACCGGCTTTTCCGATTCCGTTTTGGACATCATGGGTTTGCCCACTGAGCATCGAATAGAATTGGTTAACGACCCTGCGTTTCAAATTTGGCTCAATCGGACATTTGTTGTTGTAAATGGGATATTGACCGGAGCGACGAACGACGAACAACTCCTGACCGGCAGCCTTCTTGAGTTCTCTGCGATGCGACGGCGGTTTGACGACAGAAAAAAGGACAAAAGAATCCTGAGGGTTCCGAGAACCGGGACTCTGGTTCAGCGATTTGACATCGATCCCCTGATTGCCTCCGCAACGCCGCCGAGCTATGAGTTTCCGTCAGACATGGAGAAACGACAGCACTTGGAGCGCGAAGGCTATTCTTTGGCCTTTTTCAAAGACTTGGTAACTATTGCTTTGGAACGGATAAGCGAAACCTGGCCCGAATGTTGCCGACAGTTCAAAAGGTTGGTGAAGGTAATCGGCTACATACCCGACGCTACGTTTCGAAGCTGCTCCGCTTCCCGTTACACCGGGGTCATTTATCTTGCAACGAAGGATAGTTCGATGTTGGACATCGAAGAATCCCTGGTGCACGAAGCGGGGCACCAGTTGCTGTACAATATTGTCGAAGTGAACGCAGTGAATTGGGACGACACACCGGACGACGAAATGTACACTCTACCTTGGTCCGGAAGGCAAAGAGATTTCTATGGCTATTTTCACGCATTTTACATCTATGTGTTGTTGGTGAAATACTTCGAAAAGGTCAACGGCCGCTCCGAGGAGGAACAAATGATTTCCCGTCGCAGAATGGTTTTTATACTTCGTGGTCTGGTCAGGGCGTTACCTGATTTTGAAGGCAATAGAAATTTCACGCCGCACGGAACGGAACTGTTCCAAAATCTAAGGAACACTGTTCGCGAATTAGAAGAAAACCATCGGCACTTGTTGAAGGAGATTGAAAGTCCGATCGCGCTCAAGGTTGACCACGTTGAGTGAGGCGGTGAAATGCCTTCAAAGAATTCGTGTCAAGCCGGCGATGCAAAAATGAAAGTATTTCGCGCCAACGTATTCCCAACCGCGGGCGTAGGAATAGAATACAAAATTCGCCGCAATATCCGTCCTGACATGAAAACCAGGGATCAAACATTTGACCCGATTCTTGAAAAACTGAGTTCCGGCCGGTTAGAACCATTTGATTACCTCGAATTTCAGCCTCCTCACTTCATTCTACTTCCACAGCTTTACGAGATGGTTTCCAAGGCTCCGGTTCTCGTTCACGTCTCGAATTTATCATTGGGCAGCATAGGTATTCCGATGGACCAAGAGTTCCTGAAGTTGACAAAGCGTCTTGTCAATTTGAGCATGTCGCCTTGGATCAGCGAACATATTTCCTGGTCGCGATTCCGGGATGGTGACACCAGACATTTTATCCTGCCTTTTTTGGACAAAGAGGTTGCTGATACAATCGTCGGAAACGCACTTTTGTTACGCAAAATGACGGGCGTTCCGCTTCTCTTGGAGAACGTGCCGCGAACCTTTGCTTTGAATCTCGGTCGAGGCCCGTCGGAATTTGAATTTATCAACGACGTGGTCGAACGCAGTAATTCAGGTCTTCTGCTTGATGTTGAAAGCGCGCTCAAAACGGCAAAAGCGTTGGGTTACGATTTGGGGAATTATCTTCGGCAACTTCCAGTGTGGAGAGTCATCGAAATTCATATCGGTAATCCGATCGCACAATGGGAGGTGCTCCAGTATCTACTTGAGAACGGTCCCGTCAAAGCCGTTACCGTTGACGCCGACTTCGCAATAAAGACGGAAGACGGCAAGATTAGAAGAATACTGGACCGCATTAGATCACTTTTGGGGGGTGTCCCGGTCAAATGGAATAGTTTTGCGCGCTGTTCAAATTCTAAGAGAAGCTTGGAACTGCGGAAATCGCAAAATTCAAACAGCTCGACCGACGTCAGTCTGGAAAAGGAAGGCCAGGGAACAACAGAATTCAGGCTCAATGAGGCTGTCGCTTTTCGTTTAAAGGGGAAGAATGTACTAATCCAGGAACCAATTCAGGGTGTACTCCTCGAATTTCCGGAGAGATTGTTCCCGGTTGTCGAACATTTTTTTAAATGCCGACCTCTCTCCAGTGCATTCCTTCTTCCATGCAGAAATGGTCATCTCTGGTATCGGGAAGTTTTTTCTCTTGTAAAAGCTCTGTTGGAGAATCGGATATTGCTGCCAAATAAACCCTTAAACGGCAATGGCCTCGGGTTTTCCGGTGGCGGACTGGCTGAGGAAATCTGGCCGTGCTGGGGGTCTTCCTTGAATTATTACCTCGGAAGTCGGACGCACGCACATACGAATTTTCTGAGCCTTGGTGAATTGGAATCGCGACTCGCAACAAAGGCTAAGATTCATCGCCAGCCTTCCAGTTTCAAAGACTACGCTGTCCACCCCATTCAACCTCTCGAGAATCCGCTCATGCATTTTAAGAGTGCCCAAGAAAATAGGCGATTTCTTGATGTATTGGTCAGTCGAAGGACGGCTCGCGCGTTTTCACGCGAGCCATTGGCTCGCGAAGAATTGTCTAAAGTATTGTATTTTACCTGGGGTTCAACCGCGGCGAGTAAGAACAGCATTGGAGAGGACGTGTTTCTTAGAAAGACCTCACCTTCGGGGGGATCACTCCACAGCGCCGAAGTCTATCCAATTGTGATGAATGTGCAGGGAGTCAATCCCGGCGTCTACCATTACTCTGTCCGCAGGCACAACCTGGAACTCCTGTCACGTGAAGATCCGCGATCTTGGTTAGGGGCGGCATGTGGTGGACAAAAGTGGGTCTGTGAATCCGCAGTGGTTTTCGTTTCAACAGCGGTGCTTTTCCGCATGGCATGGAAGTACCAATCTTCCAGGGCTTTTCGCGTGGTGCTTCATGACATCGGGCATCTAAGCCAAACTTTCTGCTTGGTAGCGACCTGGCTTGGTTTGGGTTCATTTACTACCGGGGCGCTTCGCGATGAAATCTTCGAGAAAAGGATTGGCCTCAACCATCTTGAGGAGCCGGTTTTCCTTTTGAATGGCACCGGCAAACTTGTAGATAATCACAGGTCAAACGACAGACCGCGACAGGCAGAATCTATGCACAGCGGTGAACAGCTTTTTCACTAGAAAAGAATCATGGGCTACTATCCTCCTGAGTGTGCCGTCACCGTTAGAGTCAATCAGGACATCATTGTTTAAAACGCCGGCTTTTGCAGTGTTTGTCTCTTGTAGAATTGCCCGGAGACTGAGCAGAAAAAAATGTCTATGGCCGAAGATGCAGCCGGAAGAGAAGCGGGACCTCATCGAAGTCATTACCAAGGAAATCGGCATCGGCAAAGACGAGATTACCCTAAACTTCTGCTACGCCCCTTCATGTAAAGATATGGCAAAAGGTTGGCAGTGTCTTTTAACCAAAGTTCGAACCTTCTTTCAAGAAAATCCTGTCGTTTAGGGTATCACGGAGGCCGACCGAAGCGCGACGACAGTGCTCTTGCCCGACGATTATTAGGGTGCGATTAACTAAACCATCATGGCTTTAGAACAAAAAGACCTCGAATTGATTGAGCGCGTAATTTACAAGAACGGCGACGACATTGCCGTGTCCATAAGCCGTTCGTTCGAGCGTCTGGAGGAGCGGATAGACGCCGCCGAGAGCCGCCTTTACGGCCGTATATCCGCTATTGAGGACGGCATCGGTGCCGCTCTTGAGACTAAACACGAGGACACCGCTGACCTCATCGGCGAGCTTCACTCGGAGATTCGAGAGCGCAAGACGAACGAATAGCCGTCCGCAGGAAGACCCCCGCCTTTGGCGGGGGTTTTTCCGTGCATGTGCGTGGCGGGGGGGACGGCAGCCCCGACCCCCTTTTATTCCCCCTGCCATCGGCTTCCTTGAGCCGGATGCCTCCCCCAGGGGGATTGTCGCCTGTGGCGTCCACTCTTATTTTTGTTCAAGCGGGTTTGAAACAGTCTTTTGTGGCGTGTTAAAATGGCCCGACCTTTCCCGCAGATGCTTTCCGCAAGGCGCAAATCCGACGGCCAGACCGTCACTGCATATGCCGAATCGAAGGCGAACGCCCCGTTCTACTGTCTAGTCTGTGGTGACGAAGTGGCGTTGAAGACCGCCAGACACCGGATCAATCACTTCGCCCACGTCAACCCTCTTGCGCGCCAATACGCCGAGAACGAAAGCGACGCGCACAGGCGGTGCAAGATGGAGATTTACGAGGCGCTATCACGGCAGTCCGGCGTCCGCAATGTTGCGTTGGAGCGCCCGCTTGACAACGTCAGGCCGGACGTAAGCGCGGTCATAAATGGTGTGCCGGTCGCAATTGAGGTCCAGATCAGTTCGCTTTCGCCGGAGACGATACAGCGCCGGACGATTGAATCGCGCGGGACGGAATTTATGTCCTCTGGCTTTTGCAGTGGACGCCGAAGCTCGACGCTAGACGTTACATCCCCCGTCTGTGGGAAAAGTGGGTACAGGGCTTGAACGTCGTGAGCTACCATTTCGACCCGAACCACAGCACGATTCCGAAAAAGACGTGGTATGGAGAGAACGGCAGGAAAATGACAGCCGGAGGTCACAGCCAGAGGTCAAAGCGTTACCGGACGGCAATTCGCGGCAGGACGTACAATTTGGCAACCGATTTCGGCCCCCGGAATCGCGACTGTTGGGAAGGCAAGGGCATTACGATTCCCGCGGCAAGACTTTTCATGCATAAGAGTTAGAATCAAATCAACAAGATGCCTCGTCTTTCATCTTAAAAAGATAAACTCGATGCTGACCAAGCCCATCTGTCTCTTCGCCTAGTTTTTCACAAGTAAATCCTAATTGACATGCGATCGTCGCGGGATCGTGCTCTTGGGCTACAAAAGTTGAAAATGGCATCAGTATGCCTCCTCCAATGTTTAAATGATTTTTTGCTTCGTTTAAGAAACGGCGAATAATCTTTTTGCCACCTTCTTCACCGGGGCCAAACAATCTACGGCCAGAACCAGGATAAAGAGGATGATTAAAAACCAAGAGATCATATCCTCTGCTTAATATGCTGTTATCGAACAAGTCTGATTGGATAACGGCAATCCGATCAGATAGGCCATTTGCTTCAACATTCTTCGTGGTACACATCACCGCGGGAAGATGAATGTCGACAGCGTGTACTAACGTCGCGCCATTTCGCGCCAATAAAATCGCAAGAATTCCTGTTCCACACCCCATATCCAAACAACGTTTTGGACAGAAATTGAGGGTTGAACGGGCCAACAGTTTGCTTGCTGTGCCCTTGTCTGGAGGGAAAACACCTTCTTCAACAACTAGGTGAACCCCATACATTTCAACAGAATAGGCTGGAGCTTTTCGTAGAAGTTCCAGCCATCTGCGCCGTTTTTTAGTTCTTAGGGGGAGCGGCTTACTCAATTTAAGGACACATTAAATGAAAAGCATTTTGGAATTTGTCCTAGTGTCAGCCGCCTCGCGGAGGTATCCTTCCAGTTCCAATTACGGACACCGAGAACCCTGCCAACGACTTTTCGCATGAATTGAGATGGGATCAACTCACTCGTCAGCAAAACTAGGCGATGGAAAGCCATGTCACCAAGGTCGAAATAACCTAAATAAATGTATTCATCGGACGGAATGCTTTCGCTCTGGCGTAAACCAGAGTTTTTGGCTTCAGCCAGAGACTCAGTAAGGACTTTTCTGCCAATCTGAAAAGATGTGGGCAGTAAATGTAAATGCGCATGATCTGTCGCGCATATTATCCTCTCGGAGGTCAATGAACTGCCGTGTTCAAAACACAACAGCATCTCATGAAAAATGGCAACATTCATGAACTCAAACGAGGTTGATCTGAGAACTGACTCAAGCTCAATAATGTCATCGTCGTTCAAATGGCGCATAAGGGCACGCTGATAAATTCGGGTTACCAGCAAGGAATGACCATAAATCAAAGGATTGAGGTCAGGAATAATAGCAAAACGCCCAGTTGTTCCCAACACAGCATTACGGCAACCATTATGGCCCAACGTCTGTGCGAAACGGGACCCAGATTGTCCGGCCAATTCTTCGCAAAACACGCTTGTCATTTTTTTAATTCGTTAATGAGTTTAATAAATAAATCTCCCGTCCTGTTATAATGTTCCCAATCCGCTAGTTTTGTCAAGTCCCCTTCTTTACGGGTGAACCGCGCCCCCCTTGAACCGGCGCCCACCTCTCCGCAGATGTGGCAACCCATTCTCAATGCCTTCTTCAGCATATTTTTTGGAAAGGTGAACATCAACTCAAAATCGCAGCCGCCTGTCGCCCAAACAATCAAACGCCATGTCTCTGGCAGAATCCCGTTTGGCACGGAAACCACTGGAATTGCATCAAGATCTATTTCGAATGTTGCGTTACTACGCTTCGAGAGTTCCCTCGATGAATTAATGGGGCCGTCGGACATGTCCATACACGCGTTCGCATGCAGCTCATATTTTAGCGCCAGTCCAAGATCAATTCTTGGCCTAGCATTGTCCACACGTTTGCTGGTTCTGCTGCGGCTAGCAGATACGTAAGATTTCAGGCAGCGTCCAATCATTCCAGACACAGCAACCAAATCGCCGTGCTTAGCGCCCGACCGGCTTAAGATTCTTTTTGAGGGCACTAAGCCCAAAGCACAAGTGACGATTCTAATAGAAGCGGATTCTTTCGTATCTCCACCCACATACTTGGCACCGACATCCGCACAGGCAGACTTAATGCCGCGAAGAAAATCACGAAATTGGATTACCGACAAGCCTCTAGGGAACATGCAAGCGGCAACCAACGCAACGGGTTTTCCGCCCATCGCCGCGATATCGCTGAAACTCATCGCCGATGCTAAATGCCCATAATTAAATGGTGAACCAACGTCGAACATTTGCATTATCGGCTTAGAAGGACCAGCATCAATAGTTACCAATAACGATTCATGATCAGAGATAGGAATGACCGCTGCGTCATCCCCCAAATATTCTGGAGGGTTATCGAGCAACGGTTCGATAAATCGGCCTATCAATTTACGCTCACCAAAATCAGAGAGTACCTTAGGCATGTGGGGTTAGGTTTAAGTCTTCATCGCCGTGAGTCCAATCCCCACCCACCCGCTCTGAATTGCTGATCAGATATTTCAGGTGCCGCATATAAAAAGAAAATAAAGTATTATCGCGACGTTTATTTAAACGCATACATGGGGTGTTAAATGACTTTATGGCTCCCAGCGGAAGTAATTTCAACACGATTTTACCCCATGGCTTATCGGGGTCCGCCGCATAAGCGCCAAAAGGAATCAACGTATAGCAATATCGCAAGTCGATCCTCTGCCGCTCCTCTTGGCTTCGTCCATTTATCCAGGCTTTTAAAGCACTAGAAACACTCTTTACAGAACTTGCTAGCTCCCTTAAAGATTCACTATCACCTAGCAGTTGTTTTGCAGTAGGAGTTTCGTCGAATGTCCTGATAAGTTGATCAAGCAAATCTGGATTACTTAGCAAGATTCTTAACCTCCGCGGAGAATTGGTCCGTCTTGACTTGGAACTAATAATCTTCTCCAATTGATTAAAGTCGCCCTCGTGCAGGTCTTTCAAATGTCTTCCGCAAATGTATACCAGCTCGCTATCAATAGATCCCAACTCGTCGAAAAGGTGTCTTTCGTCCTCGCTAAATGCCTTTATCTCAAGACGCGCCGAGCGCGTTTGTACGTCAGTGGGGCGATTATGCTCTAATGTTAACTCGTAGGTGGGACTCAAGCCTCCTACTCCATCTGTCGGGAAAAATGCATCCGTAACGAATTTTATTCCACCTTGATCCGAACATTTACACGCCGTTACTCGAACGTGATTTATGTCTTGTATTTCCAACAAGTTAATGCCCCCGTCCTTTACACTCGATGCTGGGCAACCAAGCGCATAGGCATGCCCGGCCGTCGAGAGGTCAAAGTCCAAGGAGTAAAGGCATCTTTCATGTTCGTGCCCAAAGCAAATCAGATCACATCCTCCCTGCTGAAGCCTTTTCAGGTAGCGCGTGCCACCACCCATGGAATTATATGCATGAGTAATCTGCGATTGAATTGTGTGGGGTGATGGAATCGGATTATGATGAGTTGCGACGATTAATAATCGGCCGGGAACTGGTTTAAGTCGATTTAAGTTTCCCCATGCGGCAGAAGTTGGTTCGCCTGTGTTGACCCACGCAGGATCACGGCTGACAGTATCAACCGGAAGCAGCTGGACAGTTTGGCCGTTTTGCAGTACCTCTGTTATGTCCGTATTTTTAACGAAACCTTTGTTTGCCTCGATAAAAGTATAATAATTCTTGAGGAAGTTTTTGCTGTCATATGGGGAACCACCAAGATCATCTAAATAGCTGACAAGTTTTCGGAAAGAGAGCCGTGCCGCTAACCTCAGTGGCAAAGAAAGACCACGGAATGTTTGATTCCATGCTGAGAAGTGATCGATAAGGGCGTCGTGGTTTCCGGGAACCACGATGCATCGCCTATCTTGGCCGTTTGGGCGCATACGCAGGGTTTGAAACCATTGCGTGGCTTGTTTAAAACTCTCTGAATCCCCAAATGTTGTGATATCACCTGTGACCATCAATACATCAGGGTCATTCTGTTGTATCCAATCCCGCAGAGCTTCCAACACCTGAGTTGAGTGTTTGTGGATATCTAAATTAACGCGATTCTTGGACGCGGCCTTAACCTCTTCTCGAAACCCGTCCAGTTTTTGTGCCAAATGTTGTTCGCAAAAGTGCAGGTCTGAAATATGTAAGATCCTTAAAATTGTTTCAGTCATATTTGGCATGGCAGTTTGCAACGGAAATAGGATTCCTATGCTGATGCGAATGTCAACATAAATCAGAGTTGGTTAATCCACTGCCAGACTACAGTTCGTAACAGGACCATAAATCTGATAACCAATTCCGGCTCCAAGGATTGCGACTTGAGGAACAGCAGCGGCATCGTCGTTCCCGCCGCAAAACTGTACATTGACGGACTCCGAGCTTCAATTCCCGCCTCGTTTTACGATGCTTGATTTCCACAGCCAACCTTTAGGGAAAGGGCGATCATTCGGATATACTGTCCTGTTAGAACTTCGTTCCCATGACAACCAACCCCGTAAAATTTTAACCAAGAAAGGACAATTACGATGAACACGACCCATGACAACACCGCACAGACCACAAGCTTAAGCAGCCGGCTCAAAGATCAACCCGCTGGTGAAAGAGAGGGGTATCTGAACCCTTTTTGCCACTTGGTGATCAAGGTCATAAGGTGGGATTCGCCCCCCCTCATTTGACCGGCGAACCTCTGAAAAATGCCCTTTGGGACGCCCGAACCCGCTTGGGCCTGACGCGCCCCCAATTTGCCGCGAAGTTGAACATCTCAATGGTCACGCTATCCAACTGGGAACACGGACGGACAAAACCCCATCGTCAATTGTGCAGAATGCTGTGCCGATTCGTGTAGGTCCCGGTTGCAAATTGTCTGATCGAGATTATGCTTTGTGCTCACATAGTTGTGTATGACTCTTGGCCTTACTAATGCTTCATCTCGCTGTCTGCCGTCAAACTTAGAGCACCTCTTCGATAGCGTTCATCAATTCGGCGACGTCAAACGGTTTTCGCAGGATCTTAGCAGCCCCCATCTTCGAAGCAATGGTCAGCATGGTGTTTCCCACATCCGCCCCGGACATGGCAATGATTGGGACTTCCGGGAAATCCTTGCGAAGTTCCCGGATCGTTTCCAAGCCTTCCTGTTCGGGCATGAAAAGATCAGTGATGACCAAATCCGCAGGCCTCGCACGCTGTTTCTCCATGCCCTGGCGGCCGTCTGCGGCCAAAACGACGTCGTGACCCGCCATTTGCAACGCGATCCCAAGCGTTGTCGCAATGTCCGGATCATCATCAATGACAAGAATTCGAGCCATTGTTTCCGATACATTCACTCCGAGTGCAAAGAAGGCAAATCATGAATAGCAGTCGGCTATTTGCCCTCCTGCACACTCCTTCTACGTTGTGCCCTTTTTATTATGCCACCCATTGACAATACGGCCACTTGCTTGCCATCTTTCAACTGCCATTCGCCGTCCGTTATTTGTTTAAGCCGCAGGTTATTACTCGCACCTTTTGCTCCACGTGTTAGGTCGACCCTTGTTACACAAAGATGAGCATTCTCGACGGGTGAGGCAAGAGTCTAGCCAGAAATAAGAGCGATTCGAACGGATTGCTTATGTGGCCTTTGCAGGGAATCTTGATCAATTCCCGACTCTAGCTGAAGATATGGCCACGTGGAGTGCGGATCGTCCCCCAATCGGCAGCAGCACATCCGAGAAATGAATAGTCAGTTTCAGTTCCGGCGACGCAGGAGCATCGTCAAGACCAGAAGTCCAGAGCCGCAATAGGTAAGCAAAAGCGTGGAGGGTTCCGGGATGGTGCCGACACTCAAATTCATGATCACGTCCGAGGTAAAGAGAGTCAGGTCTGGCTGCGCCGAGATGAACTGGCCCGCGTTTACGAATTGATACGAGCCGGGATTGAAGGAGGTGATGGGCACATTAATAACCATGGAATCCGCGCCGGCTGAGTACTGCAACTGATTGCCACCGGAAACCAACAGCGGCGTGTAAGGTTGGTTGGCGCTGACGAAATCGCCGAGGAACAAAGAAACCTTCCCGTCATTGTTGAATTGCAGTCCCTTGAATTGCTGGCTGGTAGTGGAATTCAGATCTGTCAAGGTGCCAAATGCTGATAGCGCGATATAGTTGGTATTGGCTCCGAGATCATTGACCAAGCCAGTGAAAAATCCGCTGATGTCGTAAACCTCGTTGATGTTGCCGGACAAAGTCTGACCGCCGGGCTTGACCAGATACCCGGAGACGGACCAGGAAAAAGCGGTCTGGCCGGGACCGGCATATTGCAGGTTGATGCCAATGGTGGTTTGCGGCGGAGATGCCGCCACTGCCCCCAGCGGAACCAAACCACAAGCGAGCGCAAGGAGACTCGCATCCAGGACTCTCTGATTGCGGGTCGAGACTGTCGTCAGATTACATCCGGCGGCACGCACGGCCGCAAGAACCTTCATTGCGACTGTTACTACCATAACTTTCGGTCCCTTTGTTAACTCATATAGCGCTTTCGTTGCCAAACATTTGCCGCTGAAAGCGGGCGTATCCCGCGGTCTCGGGCCAAAATGCGACCAGATCGTCATGAGAGCAGTTGGTGAGCCACACGTCCGCAATCATCGTAAACAACGTGTTATCTCACGCGGACCTTTGTTATCCAGTGCGGACGTGCCCTTGCCGAGTAGGAGGATTCTTCTGGCCGTTAATCCAAGCGAGAGAATTCTTTGGGGAAACACCGCATTGGAGTTTGAACTCGCACGAGAAGCGCGAAATTGGTTGGTATTTAAAATCCGGGAATTGGCTGTTCGAAAGTGCATGTGGTCTAGAGAGCAGCATTTAGCGGCACTTAGAAGGTGTAAGGGGTCTTGCCACGCTCCCGTTTGGCATCCATGTGATCAGTCCACCTTTTTCGCGGCATCCGGTAGTGTCGGTGGTTTCGGCCGCGGCACGGGTTTGGGCGGTGGTTCCTCGACCTTCATTTTCAGCGTGTGGGACGGTCGCGCCGTCGCCCGGCGGTTGTTGATGGTATCAATGCGCTGGTGCATCTGAGGTTTATTGACGCAATACAACAACGCCGTTTCTTCGGTGATCAAATCCTTCTCATAGGCCGCGGTCAACGATTGTTCAAAGCTGTGCCAGCCGTAGGTGTTTCCGGCTTCGATGATTTCCGAAAGCCGGCGGTTTTCATTTTCGCCCAGCACGACCGCTTCGCGCGTGCGCAGGCTGCTGCCCATTAGTTCAGTGATCAGCAACCGACCGCCGTCCTTTTTGGGCACCAGGCGCTGGCTGATGACATAGCGCAAGGTACCCGCCAGTCGCTCGCGCACCTGCTGCTCCTCGTCCTTGTGAAACATGCCGAGGATGCGGTGGATGGTCTGGCCGGCGCTGATGGTGTGCAAGGTGCTGTAAACGGCGTGGCCGGTTTCGCCGGCGGTGAGCGCGATCTCCATGGTTTCGCGGTCGCGGATTTCACCGACGAGGATTACCTTGGGAGCCTGTCGCAAGGCCGCCCGCATCCCGTCGGGAAACGTGTAGAAATCGCGTCCCAGCTCGCGCTGGCTGAACGTGGCCTTAAGATGTGGATGCAGGAATTCAATCGGGTCTTCCAGCGTGACGATATGGGCTTCATGGGTCTGGTTGATTTCGTTGAGCATGGCCGCCAGCGTGGTGGTCTTGCCGCTGCCGGTGGCGCCGGTCACGAAAATGAGGCCGTTCTTTTCCTTGATGATCTCCCGGAACACCGGCGGCAGATGGAGCATCTCGAGGGTGGGAATTTGTGATTGCAGCCGGCGCAGCACCATTGCGTAATTACCGTTCTGGCGGAAGATGTTGACACGGAAACGGCAGAAATTTTGCAGCGCATAACTGCA
>Ga0335085_10001073_pt1 | contig 63826 bp, 64 predicted proteins | sample Lox_Sample_45_FD_206712 | JGI IMG/M metagenome (GOLD analysis project Ga0335085, IMG submission 206712) | Soil microbial communities from Loxahatchee National Wildlife Refuge, Florida, United States - Lox_Sample_4.5 | ecosystem: Environmental > Terrestrial > Soil > Wetlands | place: USA... | reverse complement strand
CAATCCTCCGCCGAGCGAGGCCAAGCCATGCACCCCTGGATCGCCGACTACAATCTCATCCGCCCACACTCAGCCCTCGGCGGCAAACCTCCGCTCGAAAAGCTGAACAACGTTCTTGGCTTCAACATCTAGGACGTCTTTAAAATCGTTCCGAAGAGACCAATCCTCAAAAAAAACGTAATCACATTCAATCAATTCATTCAGCCGTTCCGATTCACAATAAAAGTTTCGCGTCAATCCCCCTAGAAGGTACGCCTCCCAGAGCAGTTTCTTATGTTCATACAGTACGATCGCACAATCACATTCGTCGGCGACTTGCATTTCTATTACACTCTGCGGTGGTATGGATTTCACATATCGGCAATCCCTGAAAGCATTCAAGGGCACCACGATGCGGTCGCCCGGCTACAGATCGATATCTTGAGCTTCCATTTTGGTGGCTAGCCGCCGGCTAAGCGTGACGCCGGTCATCCGGTGCTCGCGCGCACTCGCGATCAGCCGCAACAGGGCTGTGGCGGCGTCGGGGATCGGCGTCCCTTCCGGGCGGACGTTGGACAAGCAGTTGCGCCCGGCGTCGATTGCCCCCGGCGCCGGCGCCCAGGTCACGTAAACACCAAGAGAGTCGGCGGCGCTGAGACCGGGCCGCTCACCGATCAGCACCACGACCAGATCGGCGCCGAGCAGCCCGCCGATCTCATCGCCGATCGCTACTCTCCCTTGCTCCACCACCCCAACCGGCGCGACCTTCAAGCCCGCAAGCGGCGGAAGCACCGCCGCGATCAGCGGCACGGCATGGGCATTGACCGCCGTCGCCGACAACCCGTCGGCAATGACGAAAGCGATACTGCATGTCTCATTTCCGTCGTCCCGGCGGAGGCCGGGACCCAGGCTCCCGTCGCTCGTGCGACTGTGCACTGGATTCCGGCCTTCGCCGGAATGACGAGTGAGTATCTGTCTGGATGCATCCTCCAGCCGCCGTCCCAAATCGGGCCGACGGAGGTACGTTGCGCGGTCGGCGGCCCGTGAACGCAGATGCAATGTCGTCATCCCGAGTGCGCTAATCTCGGCGAGAATGCAGTCCACATCGAGCGCGGCATGCACCGCGTCACGCGCACGGGCATGGGCCAGCTGAAAATCGAGTTGCGCCGCGGTCGGCAGCGCATTGCCGGAACACCCGAGGCCGATCCGCGCCGGGGTCGCCCGCCGCAGTTCCAGCCAACCCGCACTCATTCGAGCAGTTCCAGCACCGGCGCCATCAGCGCCGGCAACTCCTCGTTGCTGAGCACATTGCCGTCACGATCGGCAATTCCCATCCGCTCCAGCCAGGCGGCAAATTCCGGCGCCGGCTTCTTGCCGAGCACACGCCGCAAATACAAAGCGTCGTGAAACGAGCTCGACTGGTAGCTCAGCATCACATCGTCGGCGCCCGGCACGCCCATGATATAGGTGCAGCCAGCAACGCCGAGCAGCGTCAGGAGTCCGTCCATATCGTCCTGGTCGGCCTCGGCATGATTGGTGTAGCAAACATCGACTCCCATCGGCACGCCGAGCAGCTTGCCGCAAAAATGATCTTCCAGACCGGCGCGGGTGATCTCCTTGCCGTTATAGAGATATTCCGGACCGATAAAGCCAACGACCGAATTGACCAGCAGCGGATCGAACGCCCGCGCCACCGCATAGGCGCGCGCTTCCATCGTCTGCTGATCGACGCCGTGATGCGCCTCGGCCGACAGCGCGCTTCCCTGCCCCGTCTCGAAATACATGACATTGTTGCCAAGCGTGCCGCGGCCACGCGACAACCCAGCCGCGTGCGCCTCACGCAAAAGCGCCAGATCGATGCCGAAATTGCGGTTCGCCGCCTCGCTGCCGGCGATCGACTGAAAAACGAGATCGATCGGCGCACCGCGCTCGATCGCCGAGAGCGCGGTCGTGACATGCGCCAAAACGCAGGATTGGCCCGGAAAGTCGAGGCGCTCACGCAACGTATCGAGAAACCGCGTCAGCTCGATGTATTTGTCGAGGCTGTCCGTCGCCGGATTGATGCCGATCACCGCGTCCCCCGAGCCGAGCATCAGCCCGTCGACGATCGAGGCGGCGATACCGCGCATATCATCGGTCGGATGGTTTGGCTGCAGCCGGGTGGACAAAGTGCCAGCCAATCCGATCGTGTTGCGGAACCGCGTCACGACCCGGCATTTCGCCGCGACCGTGATCAGGTCCTGCAACCGCATGATCTTGGAAACCGCCGCCACAATTTCCGGCATCAGGCTGGGTGCCAAGCGCGCCAGCGCGTCGCTGTCAGCCGCATCAGAGAGCAGCCAGTCGCGAAACTCACCGATCGTTATCGAAGCGATTTCCGCGAGCGCAGCGCGGTCGTGGCCGTCGACGATCAATCGGGTGATCTCATCGTCCTCATACGGGATAACCGCCTCGTTCAGAAAATGCGCCAGGGGCAAATCAGCGAGGGCGATCTGCGCGGCGACCCGCTCGGTGGCATCCGGCGCGGCGATGCCGGCCAACACGTCACCCGAACGATGCGGTGTCGCCTTGGCCAGCAGCGTTTTCAGATCGGCGAAGACATAGCGCGTCCCGCCGATCGTCGCCGCGTGCGGCATTGGCGATTAGCTCCGCGTCACCTTGCGGATGCGGTGATTGTTGGTGTCGCCGATATAAACCGCGCCGTCAGGTCCGACGACGGCACCGTGTGGCCTGTCGAGCCCCGCGAGATCGGCGGCTCCGCCATCGCCGCCCGCCCCTTGGCGCCCGCCGGCGAGATTGGTGACAATTCCGGTAGGGTGATCGATACGGCGGATCGCGTGATTTTCGGTATCGACGATCAGCAGGCTGCCATCGCGATCGATCGCCATCTCTTTTGGAGCATCAAACACCGCCGAAAGCGCAGGGCCGCCGTCACCCGAATAGCCGCGTGCCGTCGTCCCTGCGATTGTCGTGATGATTCCGGCCGCCGGGTCGACCGCGCGCAACGAACTCCCCTGCCGTTCGAGAATATAGACCGTACCGTCGCCAGCGACCTTCACCGCGCGCGCGCCAAACGTGCCTGCCGCCGCGGCCGGACCGCCATCGCCGCTGTGTTCGGCTACTCCTGTCCCGGCAAAAGTGGTGATCACGCCGCTCGCGAGGTCAATGGCTCGCACCCTGTTGTCCGCCACATCGGTGATATAGAGCCGCTTTTCGTCCGACCCAAAGGCAAGCCCGTTCGGCTCGGCCAAGCCGGCTTGCGCCGCCGGCCCCTCATCGCCCGAATACGCCGCCTCGCCCGTGCCGGCGAGGGTCGTGATTACGCCCGACGACCAATCGACCCGCCGCACCCGGCGGTTGAGCCGGTCCGCGACATAGAGATTCCCGTCGCGGTCAACGACGACGCCATAGGGCTCGTTCAGCGCCGCCTTGGTCGCCGGCCCGCCATCCCCGGAGCAGCCCTTTTCGCCATTGCCGGCGACTGTGGTGATGATCCCGGTCTTTGCATCAACCCGGCGGATACGGTTGTTGAACGTGTCGGAGAAGTAGAGGTTGGCGGCGCGGTCGAAGCACACATCGAACGGCCCGTTGAGCAGCGCCTTCTCGGCCGGCCCGCCATCACCGGAAAATCCCTTCGCGCCTGTTCCGACCGCCGTCGTCATGATGTTTGGCATTCCGGCCCCTTTCGCGCTTCCCTTGAGACGAGATTGCTTCGCCGCGCGCGCAATGACAATAAGAGGGCGGTCATTGCGAGGCGCGCGCAAGCACGCCGCGGCAATCTCAGGCAGGAAAGGGCAAGAGCATGGCCGAAGCAAAGAAACCCCGGCTGGTCGGCATCAACCATGTCGCGATCGAGGTCGCGGATATCGAGGCGGCGCTCGAATGGTACGGCAAGATTTTCGATTTCACGCTGCGCGGCAAGGGCGAGCGCAACGCTTTCATCGATATGGGCGACCAGTTCGTCAACATAACGCTGGTCAAGGACTACGCGGTCCCCGGCGAAGAAAAGCGCCACATCGGGTTTGTCGTCGACGACCGCAGCCGCGTCATCGAACTGGCGAAGACCGCCGACGCGCGCTTTGTCGACGGCCCGTTTCTCGATTTTCTTGACCCGTGGGGCAACCGGTTGGAGATCATCGAGTATTCCAATATCCAATTCACCAAGGCGCCGGGCGTGATGCGCGGCATGGGCCTCGAGCTCGACAAGAACGAAAAGGCGAAGAAGGAACTCGCCGACAAGGGGATGACCGATGACTCCTGGGTTTAAGCTGAGCCTGATCGTCCGCGGGCAGCACCCGCCGGGCGATCCGGCACGGCATCTCGCCGACGACCTTGAGTTGGTGCGCGCCGCCGACCGCCTTGGTTTTGACGGTGTCGTCAAGGGATCGCATTTCAGCGCGGCGCCGTTCCAGTCGGTGCAGCAGATACCGTTCCTCTCCTATTGCGCGGCGATCGCCCCTCGCCTGCGGATCATCTGCGGCCTCGTGCTGGTGCCGCTGCATAAGCCCCTGGAACTCGCCGAGCAGCTGGCAACGCTCGACCTGTTGTCGGGGGGACGCCTCGTCTTCGGCGCCGGGATCGGCTATCGCGATGTCGAGTTCAAGGCGTTCGGGGTGCCCCGCGGCAAGCTCGGCGCGCGGTTCGAGGAGGTGATGCTCGCGGTCAAGCGCCTGTGGACCGAGGATGCCGTCACCCAGAAGGGGACAGATTGGGAACTCGACCGCGCCGCCTGTCCGATCAAGCCGGTGCAAAGACCGACCCCGCCGATCTGGATCGGCGCCAACGCCGATATCGCAGTCAAACGCGCCGCGCGGATCGGCGATTGCTGGTACATCAACCCGCATAACACGCTCGCGACCATCGAGCGCCAGATGGACATCTACAAACGCGCGTTGGATGAGGAAGGAAAACCGTTTCCGTCCGAGGTGCCGATGCGCCGCGAGGTGTTTGTCGCCGCATCGCGCGCAGAGGCGATCCGCCTGGCCCAGCCCCATCTGGAAGAGAAATATCGCGCCTACCGCGCCTGGGGGCAGGACAAGGTGATGCCCGAGGGCGACGATTTTGACCACGAATTCGCCGAGCTGCTGGAAGACCGTTTCCTGATGGGTTCATCCGCCGAGGTCGCCGAGCAGATGGTGCGGCTCAACCGCAGGCTTGGGGTCAACCACGTCGTCGCCTCGGTGCATTGGCCCGGCATGCCCAACAGCCTCGCCCTCGAACAGCTCGAGATTCTCGCCGCCGAAGTCATGCCACAAGTGCGACAGGCCTAGCCCTTGACGCAGTTGAAGTGCGCGAAACGTTCGAGCGCGGCCTTCGTCGTCGTATCGCGTAACTTCGCGATCTTACCATGCGTGGCGCAGGCCTTGTTGGCCGCCGCGGTGACATCGTCCAGCGTGTCGATGACGCCGTCGTAGCGGATGGTCACGACGGTATCCGTATCATCGGTGATCCTCAGCGGCGAACACGCACCGAGTGCCGCCGCCAACACGACGCCCATGCTCATTGGCATGGAGCGCTGAAAGATCAAACGCTGCGGCATCAGTTCGGGTGCACGATCGTTCGCAGCATGATGCGGCGCTCTTCGGGCGCGGCGTCGGCGGCGCCGCGATGCATGGTCGCAATCTCGTCCCAGATCACCACATCACCCACTCGCCACTTATGGTAGTAGGTGTTTTCTTCCTCGATCGAGTGGTCGCGCAATTCGAGAATCAGCGGCTCCGACTCCTCGTTGCTGATCCCGACAAACCCATGACAATGCGTCGGGTTGACAAACAGCACCTTGCGCCCGGTCACCGGGTGTTCCTTGACCGCCGGATGCAGGCATTCCGGCCGCCCCGCGTTGCGCTGGCGGATATGCTCGGCGGTGTACAGCTTGCGCGCGTCAGGCCCGTTGGTGTAGCCGTGACGCCCGGTCATCCCGGCGAGTTTACCCTTCATCTCGGGAGATAGCGTCTCATACGCCGCGTACATGTCCGCAAAGAGCGTGCCGCCCTTCTCCTGCGGCACCTCGACCGCGTGCAAAATCGCCAGACGCGGCAGCTTTTCGGGCGGGTCGTAGGTTTCGTCGGCATGCCAGCTCGATGCGCGCGTCACGCCGAATTTATCGACCCCGCCATCCTTCGCGACGTTTGTGATAAACGACACGCGCGGGTCGTCGGGGTGCCGGTAGTTTTCGAGGATGTGCTCTCGCAGATGGCCAAAGCGCGCGCCAAACGCCGCGAGCTGATGCGCGTCGAGTTTCTGGTCGCGGAACACCAGCACCGGATGATCGCGAAAGATGTCCTCGATCTCGGCGAAGGTCTCGTTGTCGAGATGTGCCAGATCGGCGCCCCGCACCTCTGTCCCGAGCCGCTTACCCAGCGAATGGATCGACAACTGCGCGGTCATGGCACCTCTCCGAACGGTTTTGAGAACGATAGCACCGTCAGTTTCTTTGTCATTCCCGCTTTCGCGTCGCGTAAGCGGGAACCCATCAAACACCTGCATGCGCCAACTCCGCTCCGCCTGCGTTCATGGGTTCCGGGTTCACCGCTGTGCGGCGCCCCGGAATGACAATTAATTAGGCGCTTGTCTCCCGGTACGCGCGCAGCAGCCAGGCGTTGAACTGGACAAGCGTCGTTTCCAGCGGGCCGTAGATGCCATCCGGCATGAACCGCGAGCGCTTGCCGGCCTGCATCGCGTTGTTGACCGGCACATCCTGCGCCCAGATCTTCCCTGCACCCTCGCGCACCGCGGCGGCGCGCTCGGCGAAGTCCGGCAGCGCCACGGTCGATCTCGGCAAAATCCAGCCGCCGCCGGTGACACGGTCGCTTGACGCATAGGTCGCCTCGGCACCCTCCGGCACCAGCAGCGTGTACGACACCGCGCCCGGCGCGAACATCAGCTGCAGATTGGGCGGCACCATCACAAAACTCAGCCCATCATGCTGGCGCGATGACAGCGCGGGGATTGCCGGGAACATCGCCTCCGCGCCCCAGCCGTCGCGCATCATCCCGCCGTCGGGTGCCAGCATCGGCACATGGCGGACGATCGCGTTATCGGCGGAGGCCATTGGCGTGAACTCGACACCGCTTCCCGGCGGGACGCTCGGCGCGAAATCGTGCGTGCCCTGGTGGACGAATCCAGGGTGGTAAGCGTCGGTGAAATTTTCGAGCTGAATCTTCCAGTTCCACGGCACCGGCATTGTCGCCTGCACCGGCGGCACGGTCACCATTTCGGCTTCGGGATAGTTCGCCCAGCATCCCTCGACCTTGGCGAGGCTTGGCGCCAGATCGGGCGCATCGCCGCTGAGATTGACAAAGATAAAGCCATGCCAGATTTCACTGCGCACCCGCGGCAGGCGGACCGTATCGCGCAGAGCGCCAAGCGCGTCACCCATGTGCGGCGCGCCGACGAGCCTGCCGTCGAGATCGTAGGTCCAAAAATGCAGCGGACAGCGGAAGAGGCCCTTTGGGTTGTCGCCGCCGCAGCGCAACACATGGCCGCGATGCTGGCAAACCGCGCCGATCGCGTGGATGTCGGTCTTGCGCCGGACGACGATCAGCGGTTCGCCCACCACCGAGGCCGAGAACGCGTCACCCGGTGCAGCAAGCTGGTCGGTGCGGCCGACGCAGACCCAGTTTCGCGCGAAGACTGCCTCGCGCTCGAAATCGAAAAAGGCAGGCGAGGTGTAGCATTGCTCGGGCAGCATCGGCGCCGCGGCCTCGTGGCCGGCACATGCCGGCAACGCGTCGAGGATTGCGGAAACTTCGGGGTTCATCGTTTGGCCAACAGATCGATCTCGACCAGTGCGCCGCGCGCGAGACCAGTGACGCCGATGCAGGTCCGCGCCGGTAGCCGCCCTTCGGCGAAATAAGACCGCCACACTGCGTTCATCGCCGCGTAGTCGCGTTCGAAATGCGTGAGGTACACGCGCGCGAACACCACCTTGTCGAGCGCGCTGCCGGCCCCCGCCAGCACCAGCTTGAGGTTCTCGACCACCCGTCTGGTCTGCGCCTCGACACCATCGGGCAAGGGCGTACCGTCATCGGCCGGATCGGTCGGCATCTGCCCGGTGACAAAGACCCAGCCATCGGCTGTGACCGCATGACTGAACGGCGCGACCGGTGTCGGCGCGCCAGCGATCATCAGAAATTCGATCAACGCCGGTTACTCTGCCGCCGGCGGCTGCAGCGTTTCCGCTGGCGCGCCGGAAGCCGCGCGACGCCGCGCGTGATCGGCCGCGTAACGCCGCCAGGCGATCACCCCGGTATCGGTGCGCGAGTAGATTTCCTTGCCGGGAATGACCTTCTCCAGCAACCGCTTGTCCTGCTCCGAAAACAGCCAGTCATGCGCCCAGGAAACAAAAAGGATCCAGAACAGTCCATCCTTGAGCGTCCGCCACCAGCCCTGGCGGCGGAACAGGCTCCAGCTGTAGTAGAAATTGCTGTCGGCATCGATCGGCGTCACCCAGCGCAGCGAGAAATAATTGCCGTGCGGGCGGCCGATAAACGTGGCTCCGGGCATCAGTGACGATTGGCGGTATTTGACGCCGTATTTCACCACCGCCTGGGCATTGGCGTCGATTTCCTTACCGCGCCCGGTCGGTTTCAAAAAGCGATACCAGGTTTCGCTTTTGGGCGGGAACGTCCCGAGGCCGGGATAGTCCGCCGACGTCCTGCCGTCCTTGGCGACATAGCCGATGCCGTTATCGGCATCGAGCGGGAACGCCGCGAGACGTGACGCAAAGGGAAACACCGGCTGGAACATCAGCTCGGGCGAGTTGCGGTGCACATAGGGCGCGTGCATGTCGTGGCACAGATTGTCCTTCATGATGCGCCAGTTGCAGTGATAGATGCGCCACGTCGAAAAGCCGTGCCAATCTTCGGTCGCGCACAGGACCTCCGGCACTTCGTCCTCAAGCGCCGGCGCCTCGATATCGCCGACAAACACCCAGATCGCGCCGCGCAGCTCGCGGATCGGGTAGGATTTTACCGCGATTTGGCGGGCGGCAGACGCCTCCGGGCCTTCCATCAGCTTGGCGACGCAGATTCCGGTCTCGCCCGAAAAGGTCCAGCCGTGATAAGGGCAGCTGATCGTCCCGCTTCCGGGGTAGAGGCATTTGCCCTGTGACAGCCGGGCGCCGCGATGCGGGCAGCGTTCGGCCAGCGCATAGAGCTTGCCGCTGTCGCGAAAGATGACGATGTCCTCGCCGAGAACCTTGATGGCCTTCGGCTTCCGCCGCAGCCGCCAGGCCGCCATCACCGGATACCAGTAATTCCGCAATCCGAGTTCCGGCAGCCCGCTGCCCGCATAAGGGTCGTTCGGGTCTTCGCCGGGAAACTGCTCTACCGTCATCCGCGTCTCCTCTGCGGCGAACCGCTGCATAGGGTATGCCAGGGGGCATGCCAGCTCAGGCGTGGCATGGTTCCTGCGTGCCCAGCCGGTTTTAACGCGGAGCTCAGCTTAATGCGCCTTGATCGGTCTATCACGCGTCGCCGTCTCCTCCGGGCCACCGGCGTTGCCGCGGTCGCCACCCTTCCCGTCCCCCGCCTCGTCTACGCCCAGACTCCAAAGCAGGTAAAGTTCACGCTGCCTTGGGTCGCCGACGGCAGCAATCTCTTCACTTATGTCGCCAAGGAAATGGGCTTTTGGTCAAAGCAAGGGCTCGATGTGAGCATCGCGCGCGGGTTTGGCTCGGTCGCGGCCGCGGAGTCGGTCGGCACGGGCAAATTCGACTTCAGCACCGCCGCACCACTCGCCGCCATCCTGCAGGTGATCAAGGGTCTGCCGATCGTCGCGCTCGGCGCGTGCGCATATGACGCGACGATGGGCATCGGCGTGTTGGATGACAGCCCGATCAAAAGCCCGAAGGACCTCGAAGGCAAGCAAATGGGCTCGACCGCCACATCGGGCGAGTTTCCGTTCCTGGCCGCCTTCGCCGAAAAAGCCGGCTTCGATCTGTCGAAAGTCACCATCGTCCAGGTCGACAACAAGGTCCGTGACCGCTTGCTGCCGGAGAAAAAAGTCGATGCCATCTCCGGTTTTGCCACGACGTTTCTCGCGGAATACATCGCGACCGGGGTGAAGGCGCATTCCTTCCTCTACAGCCATTACGGCATCCCCAATTACGGCAACACGGTGATCACCCAGCCAAAGCGTGTTGCCGAGGAGCCGGAATTATGCGCCGCCTTTGTCGACGGGATGATGCAGGGCCTGAAGGCGACGATGCTCGACCCCGCCGAGGCGATAAAAATCCTCTTCAAGGCATTGCCCGAATTGGCGCTCGCCGCGCAGGCGAAGGAACAGGTCCGGGTCGGCACCGGGCTGATGATCTATGTCAGCGCGCATGACACGCTCACGTCAAAGGGCATGGGCTACATCGATCCGGCGGATTTTAAGGCGCAGGCCGATCTGGTGATGAAGTTCCTCGCCAAACCTGAGGACAAGCTACCCGTGATCGACAGCATGATGACCAACAAATTCACCGGCGGCATCAAGTTCACCGAGGCGGAAATGAGCCAGGCGCAAAAGAACTGCCAGGAATTTCGCTCTTATGTGACGTGACGGTGGAAGGAATTGGTAGTGGATAGTCTGGTGGAGCGCAGTATGCCGGTGGCGACGTCGCCGTCCTGCGTCGAGGTGGCCGAAGTCAGCAAAATCTATCGTGCCGGTACGCCCGACGCGATCGAGGCGGTGAGTTCGGTGAGCTTTACCGTGCCGCACGGGCAGTTTGTCGCGATCCTGGGGCCCTCGGGTTGCGGCAAGAGCACGCTCTTGATGATGGTCGGCGGGCTTGAGGCGGTGACCAAAGGCCATATCGCCGTCGACGGCACGCCGATGGCGGGTCCGCGCACCAGCATCGGCATCATGTTCCAGGATTCCACGCTGCTGCCGTGGAAAAGCGCGCTCGACAACGTGCTGTTCCCGATACGCATCCTGAAACGGCAGATCGACGATTATTACGACAACGCGCATTCGCTGCTCGACCGTGTCGGGCTGCACGGCTTCGCCGGCAAGAAGCCGCACGAACTGTCGGGCGGTATGCGCCAGCGCGTGGCGATCTGCCGGGCGCTCGTCTACGACCCGGACGTCCTCTTGATGGACGAACCGTTCAGCGCGCTCGACGCGATCACTCGCGACGAGATGAATGGCCTGTTGCTCGACCTTTGGCAGCAATACACCAAGACCGCGCTGTTCGTGACGCACAGCATCCGCGAGGCGGTGATGCTCGCCGATCGTGTGCTGGTGATGACGCGGCGCCCGGCGACGATCGTCGAGGATTTGACGATCCCGTTCTCGCGGCCGCGCGAGATGTCGATCGGCGAAAGCCGCGAGTTCAACGAAATCTGCGGTCATCTGCGCGAGCGGATCGAGGAAAGCCACAACCAAGGCCGGCCCTAGCCGGACGCAAAAGGTTCACAGCGGGAGGATTGCCGCGAAGGCCTCACCGCCCCCGGCAAGGGGCTTGTAGAGGAGGCAGTAGCGATGCAGCGGCGCAAGATTTCACGACGGAGTTTGCTCAGCCGAGCCGCAGGGCTCGCGACCGCGAGCCTTTTGCCGTTGCCGGCAATCGCCGAGACACGTCAGGTCAAATTCACCCTGCCGTGGTTGGCGCAGGGCAGTTTCGCCTTTGTCTACATGGCCAATGCGAAGGGTTACATGAAAAAGCGCGGCATCGACATGTCGATCGCCCGCGGCTTTGGTTCGTTTGCCTCGGCGCAAAGCATATCGAGCGGGCAATTTGATTGCGGGCTGTGCGCCGCGCCGGCGCTGACGCTGTCGGTCGCCAAGGGGTTGCCGCTCGTCGCGCTCGCGACCACGGATTACGACGCGACGATGGGTGTCGGCGTATTGGCAGATTCCCCGATCACCAAGCCCCAGGAGTTGGCCGGCAAAAAGATTGCCTCGGTGCCGACCTCGGCCGAATTTCCGTTTCTTCCAGCATATGCGAAGAAAGTCGGGCTCGACCTCGGCACGATCGAATCGGTGCATGTCGACAACAAGGTGATCGAACATGTGCTCGAAGAGCATCAGGTTGACGCGATCACCAATTTCGCCGCCAGCAGCTACGCGGTGATGATGTCGCGCGGCAAGCCGAGCCGCTGGTTTCTCTACAGCAGTGCCGGCATCACCAATCACGGCCAGACCATCGCCGTCACTAAGGAGACTTATGCCAAGGACCCGGCGTTCTGCGAGGCGATGACCGAGGGTATTCTCGAAGGGCTGGCCTTTTGCCTCACCAACCCCGACGAGACCGTCGACCTGTTCCTCAAGGGCCTGCCTGAAATGGCGCTCAACCCGAACGCCAAGTCGTTCGCGCAGCTCGGCCTCACTTTGTGGCAGCATTCGGTCGACAAGCCAGAAGCGCGCAAAAACGGGATTGGCTGGTCCAACCCCAAGGCGTTCGCCGACATGGTCGATCTGGTGATGACCTACCTCGCCGCGCCCGGGGTCAAGCGGCCCGAGGTCGATGCCCTCTTCACCAACAAATACGTCGGCAACATCAAACTCACCGCTGCGCAGTGGACCGATGTGCACGCGCGCGTGGCAGAATTCGACAAGGTGTTCAGCTGAGGTTTTGCCGCGGGTAGGTGGCCTGGGCCTTGCAGCGATTTGCCGGCGTCTGACGCGACGCGGAGGGTAGTGCCATGACTGTCGAGACGATCGTATCACGGACGATGGCGTTGGCGCCGTTTGGCGCCGCGCGGCCTACGACGCTGCGTCAATTGCGGCCGGTGATCCTGCCGGTTGCGACGACGGGCGCCGTGCTGTTTGTCTGGCAGCTTGTCTGCATCCTGTTCCACATCCCGCATGTGATCCTGCCGACCCCCACGGAAATCGCCGGCGAAGTGTGGAACCTTCTGCCCACGTTGCTCAAGCAGGCGCTGCCGACCACCCTCGACTCGATCGTTTCGTTCTTTGTCGCCACCGCTATGGGGATCGGGCTGGCGATCGCGGTGACCTATTCACCGCTGATCCGAGACACGCTGTTCCCGAACCTCGTGGTGTTTCAAATCATCCCCAAAGTGGCGCTGGCTCCGCTTTTTGTCGTCTGGCTTGGCATCAACAGCGAGTCGCGCATTGCGTTTTCGGCCTTCATCAGCTTCTTTCCGGTGGTGATCTCGGCCGTGGTCGGTTTTGAGGGTGCTGATGCCTCGACCCTGCGGCTCTGCAAGTCACTGACCGCATCGGACTGGCAGAGTTTCCGGCTGGTGCGGTTTCCCTTCGCCCTGCCCGCGATCTTCAGCGGGATGAAGATCGCGATGACGATGGCGGTGATCGGCGTCATCATCGGCGAGTTCATCTCGGCCAAGGCCGGGCTTGGCTTTTACATTCTTTACGCCAGCTCGCGGATGGATACCGCCGCCATCTTCGCGGCCTTGTTCGTTCTCTGTATGATCGGTGTGGGGTTGTTCGGCCTGGTCGCGCTCGCCGAGCGTTATGTGCGCCAGCATTACGGGCGGCGCTGACACAAAATCTGGGAGGAGTCCGATGGCGAAGACGATCGACAAGCTGATGCCGGGCTTTGACACCGTGATCAAAGGCGGCCGGGTCATCGACCCGAAAAACGGCATCGACGCGGTGCAGGACATCGGCATCCGCAAGGGCCGCATCGCCGCGCTGGCCCCAAAGCTCGACGCCGGCAAGGCCAAGATCATCGACGCCACCGGGCTTTTGCTCACGCCGGGCCTCATTGATACCCACGCCCATGTCTACGAGCACGTCTCGGGCGATTTCGGGCTCAACCCCGATGTCGTCGGCGTGCGCAGCGGCGTGACGACAGTCATCGACCAGGGCGGCCCCAGCGCGCTGACCTTTGACGGGTTTCGCAAGTTCATCGTTGAGAAGGCGAAAACCCGCGTCCTCGCCTTTATCTCGGCCTATCTCGCCGGCGGGTTGCTCGGCCACCGCTATGTCGACCTCTACGGGCCGATGGGGATCAACGTCAAAGCGGTGGTCAAAGCGGCGCGCGATAATCCCGATCTGGTGCGCGGCATCAAGGCACATGCCGAACCCGGCGGGTATTCGCGCTGGGGCATGAAGTCGATGAAGCTTGCCAAGGAAGCCTCGCGCGAGCTCAAATTGCCAGTCTACATCCATCTCGGCACGCTGTGGCCCGAGGCCGAGGGCAAGACCGTCAAGCCCGCCAAGATCATCGACAAGGTCGTGCCGCTGCTCGACGCCGGCGACATCCTGGCGCATCCGTTTACCCGTTTCCCGTCGGGCTTTGTCGGACCGGACGGCTCGATCCACCCGCTGATCAAGGAGGTGATCGCCAAGGGTGTGCGGATCGATGTCGGCCGCGGCGCCCATTTCAGCTTCAAGAACGCCGAGGCCGTCCTCGCCGCCGGCATCCTGCCGTTCACGCTTGGCGCTGACCTGCACGGCTACAATGTGCGGCTCAAGGATGGCGGCCGCGCCTATCGCGGCATGTTCACCGGTGAAGGCGTCGATTCGATCATCGCCGAAGACCGCGCCTCACCGTTCGAGCGACCGTACAGCCTGCACCACGCGATGACCGAACTGGTGGCGCTGGGCGTGCCGCTCGTCGAGGTAGTGCGCATGGCGACCGAGAACGCCGCCACCGTGATCGGCCTGGAGGACGAGATGGGCGCGCTGTCGGTCGGAATGCCGGCCGACATCTCGGCAATGCGCCTCATCGACGGCAACTGGACGCTGATCGACAGCGACGGCGTGACGAAAAAGGCGTCGCAGCTGATCCACCCGGAATTCGCGGTGCGCGCCGGCAAGCTGCACCGCGCCGACTCGCCGCTGCTGCCGAGCTTCGCGGCAATGGCCGCATGATGTTCAAACACGGTCATCTTTCTTTCGTCATCCCCGGGCTTGTCCCGGGGATCCACGTGGATAGCCGGGACAAGCCCGGCCATGACGAAGGGGGAGATCGGTAGATGGCGGTCGTCCAAGACACAATCTTCACCCCGACCCGCCTCTCTGGCGTCAGCGAGACCGCCGCGCGGCTTGGCCGTACCGTGGGCCTGCCTGTCGCGTTCGCGATCCTTTCGCTGATCGCCTGGGAAATTCTCTGCCGCGTCGCCAAGATTTCGCCCGATCTGCTGCCGCGGCCCTCCGCGGTATGGGACGTGCTCAAGGGCAACCCGCAAATTCTCATCGACCAGGCGATTCCCACGACGATCGAAATCCTCGCGAGCTTTGCGATCGCCACGGTGGTGGGCGTGTTGCTCGCGATCGGGATCACCTTTTCCGCCGCGATCCGCGAGGCGCTCTACCCAAACATCGTGATGTTCCAGGTAATCCCGAAGATCGCGCTGGCGCCGCTGTTTATCGTCTGGCTCGGCGTCGGCAGCGATTCGTGCATCACGGTTGGCGTGTTTATCGCGTTCTTTCCGATGGTTGTGTCGACCGCGACCGGACTGGTCAGCGCCAAACCCGACGTACTGCAGCTCTGCCGCTCACTGACCGCCACCGAATGGCAGATCTTCCGCCTCGCGCGGTTTCCCTATGCGATGCCCTATATCTTCGCCGGGATGAAGGTCGGCGTGACGATGGCGATGATTGGCGTGATTGTCGGCGAATTCATCACCGCGCAAGCGGGTCTCGGCTATATCATCATGTTCGCCTCGTCGGCCGGTGAGACGGCGACGGTGCTCGCGGCAATCGCCGTGCTGTGCGCGATCGGGCTGGTGCTTTATGGCCTGGTCGGACTCGGCGAACTGATCGTCAAGCGCTGGTACGGCGGCGAGTTGCCGGCAAGCGGCGTCATCTAACGGCGCGGGAAGATGACCGCCCTGGTCAGCTTGCCGATGTACAACCTGCCCGAAATGCGGGTGGTGAACAGCCGGTTCTGGGAAGCATTACGCGGGCTGCTGTTGGGAGCCGGTCTTGAGGATGTACCAGAAGCGCTGGTGTTCGAGCGCGGCCCGGTGCCGGATCGGCTCGAAAGCGAATTGCTGTTCTCGCAGACTTGCGGCTACCCGCTGGAAACCGTCTTCAAAGGTCAGGCGATCCGCCTCGGCGCGCCGATCTACGATGTACCGGGCTGCGACAACCCGGACGTCGCGTGGCCGAGCCATCGCGCCTTCTTCCTGGTGCGCGAGGATTCGCCGGCACAAACCCTGGCCGATCTCGCAGGCGGCGTCTTCCTGCTCAACAGCCCGGTTTCCAATTCCGGGATGAATTTGCCGCGCCGTGCCTTGGCAGACATCGCCGGCGGCCGGAAATTTTTTAGCGCGGTCATCGAAACCGGCGGGCATCCGGCGAGCCTCGACCGGTTGATCCGCGGCGAGGGCGATGTCGCGTCGATTGATTGCGTCACCTATGCGTTCTGGCGGCATTACCGCCCCGAGGCGGCGGCGCGGGTCCGCATCCTTGCCGAAACATCGGTCAGCCCGGCGATCCCGTTTGTCACCTCGGTCGCGACGCCGCCCGAAATTGTCGAGAGACTGCGCGGGGCGCTGCGCACGCTGGGGCGCGAGCCGCGTTATGCGCCGGCGCGCGCTGGGCTGATGATCACGGGCATCGAGGATGTGCCCGATGCTGCCTATGAGGGCCTGTTGGATTACGAACGGGAAGCCGCCGCGCTCGGCTATCCCGCAATCGCCTGAGCCGCAAACTCTCGGTTCGCTAAAACTCCAGCAGGTTGTCGCGAAATTGTTCGAAGGCGTAGGCCTTGCGCGCGAGCCCGCGCTTTTGTAGCGCGGGGACCAGGCCGTCCTCAATCTCGGCCAGCGTGCGGCGGCTGACATTGTTGAGCGAGAACAGATAGCCGTCGCCGCCGACCTCCTCCATCACTTCGCCCATCTTGGCGGCGACGCTGCCAGATGTGCCGACCAGTTCGACGGAGAGGCTCGTCGCGTTGTAATCGGCCATCGTCTCGCGCAGCGTGCGAGTGCCGGCGATGCGCTTGAACTGTTCGAGATTGAGCTGATGGCCGTTTGTCGTGATCTCGATGTCGCAAATCGGCCTGTCGAGATCAAACCCGGCAAAATCGACGCTGATCAGCTTACCGAAAAACGCCAGGCGCTGCTTGATCTGCGTCGCGGCATGGGCGGCGCGGCGGCGCTTATGCTCCTGCGCCAGTTCCTCTGTCTCGGCAAGGATCGGCGCGATCATGAACAGCACCTTGCAGTCGTCGGGGTTGCGCCCGCACGCGGCCATGTGCTGCCGCACATCGTCGCGATAGGCCTTCATGCCGCCGATGCCCTTGGCGTGCGCGATGATCGTGTCGGCATGGCGCGCGGCGAAGGCGCGCCCGCGCGGCGAGCCGCCGGCCTGGGCGATCACCGGCTGGCCCTGCGGGCAGGGACCGGCGTTCAGCGGCCCGCGCGTCTTGTAGTATTTGCCCTCGAAATTGGCGTAATGGACCTTGGCGGGGTCGATAAAGACCCCGCGCTCTGTGTCGTCGACAATCGCGCCCGGTTCCCACGAACCCCACAGCGCCTTGACCGCCGCCATATATTCGTCGGCCATGTCATAGCGCGTGTCGTGCTCGGGCAGGGCCGAGAGCCCGTAATTCATCGCCGCGAAATCCGAACTGCCGGTCACCGCGTTCCAGCCAATGCGGCCTTGCGACACTTGGTCGAGGCTGGCGATCAGCCGCGCCAGGAGATAGGGATGGTGCGAATAGGTGCCGAAGGTCGGTACGATGCCGATGCGTGAGGTGTGCTGGGTCATCAGTGCGGCGACGACCGCCGGGTCCTGCCGCGGCACCGCGATCGCGTTTTCCAGGTAGATGGCGTTGGAGGCGCCATAGCTCTCGCCGATATACGAGGAATCTTCGATCAGCACATAGTCGAAGCAGGCACGTTCCAGCGTGCGCGCGAGATCGGTGAACAGCTCGGGCACCATCCAGTTAGCGCCGATATGCCCGGTCCATTCCTCGCCCCAGGCCTGAGCGCTCGATCCCTGGAGAAACCACGCGAGATGAAAAGGCTTGGTCATGCCCGCTATGAACGCAAGCCACGCGCCAGCTTGGCGATCTCCGCCGGCCGCACCGGCGTCGCGTTGATTTCGAGACCGAGCCCGGCCAGTGCATCGCACACGGCGTTGGCGACCGCTGCCGGCGGGGCGACCGCACCGCCCTCGCCGACACCCTTGACGCCGAGCGGGTTGAGCGGCGACGGCGAGTGCATATGGACGATCTTGAAATCGGGCATCTCGTCCGCGATCGGCATCGCATAATCCATGAACGAACCGGATAGCAGCTGCCCGTCGGCATCGTAGGCGATCGCCTCGCATAAAATACCGCCGAGCCCTTGCACCGCGCCGCCGTGGATCTGCCCTTCGACGAGCATCGGGTTGATCACATTGCCGCAATCATGGGCGAGCGCGTAGTTGTCGAGCCGCACCCGGCCAGTCTCCGCATCGACCTCGACGATCGCGACATGCACCGCATAGCTCCAGGTGACGGTTGGCGGCTGCCAGTAAAAGGTTTCTTCTAGACCGGCATCGACGCCGGGCGGACGCTCGTTGCTCCAGCTCGGCATCGCGGCGCGGGCGATGCGGGCGAGGGTCAGCGTCTTCCCCGGCACGCCGGTAATGCCGACCCCGCCGTCGCGCAGTTCGAGATCGGCCGGCGCGCATTCGAGGATGTTGGCGGCGATCGAGAACACCTTTTCGCGGAGGCGTTCGCTGGCGTGGTAGAGGGCGCCCGACAACGTCACGGTGCTGCGGCTTGCCATCGTGCCAAAGCCGATCGCGATCGACGCGGTGTCGGCGAGCGAGACAACCACATCGTCGGGCTTCACCTTCCACAGATCGGCGGTGATCTGCGCGAAGATCGTTTCCATCCCCTGGCCCTGCGGCGCGGCGCCGCCGGAGATGTAAATCTTCCCCGACGGGTCGACGCGGACGAAGGCGCTCTCGAATGGCCCGACCCCCGTGCCTTCGATATAAAAGCCGATGCCAAGGCCGAGATGCCGGCCTTCTTTTCGGGCTTCGGCCTGCCGTCCCCGAAATGCTTCGACACCGCCAACAGCATCCAAGGCTTTTTGCAGCGCCGTCGGATAATCACCGCTGTCGTAGACAATCGGCTCGCCGTCGCGATAGGGCATGCCGACGCGGTACGGCATCTCGGCCGCCGGGATCATGTTGCGGCGGCGCATCTCGGCCGGCTCAAGGCCGAGCGTGCGGGCGATGAGATCGATCGTCCGCTCCATCGCGAAAGTGGCTTCCGGCCGCCCGGCGCCGCGATAGGGCGCGTTCGGCACCTTGTTGCTGACGACGACGCGGCCGCGCGCCGCGTAATTCTCGATCTTGTACGGTCCGGTCAGGTGCACCGCCGTGTTGTAGGCGACCGCCGAGCCGATCGGATTCCAAGCGCCGCAATCGACGATGTAATCATCTTTGAGCGCGAGGATGCGGCCGTTATCGTCAAACCCGACCTCGATGTCGTGGTGTTGGTCGCGCGAATGGGTGGCGCTCTGCAGGTGCTCGCTGCGCCCCTCGATCCACTTGACGGGTCGGCCGAGGCGGCGCGCCAGGAACGTCATCAGCATGTCTTCGGGGTAGACATGCCCCTTGCCGCCAAAGCCGCCGCCGACATCGGGCGCGATGCAGCGCACCCGCGCTTCGGGGATGCCGAGCAGCGCCGCCGCCTCGCGCCGCACCCAATGCACCACCTGGGTTGACGACCAGATCGTTACCGAGTCGGTGCGCCGGTCATACTCGGCGAGCACGCCCCGCGTCTCCATCGGCACCGCGGCGTAACGGTGGTGGTAGAAGCGTCGCTTGAGGCGATGCGGCGCGTTTGCCATCTGGCCGTCGGCGTCGCCCCGCCCGACGGTGAATTCGCCGATCAGGTTGGTGTTGAACCGGTCGTGGACGATCGGGCTACCGGGCTTGAGTGCCGCCTCCGGATCGACGACCGCCGCCAATTCCTCGAGGTCGAGCGTCACCAGTTCGGCGGCGTCCTCGGCCTGGTGGCGGATCTCGGCGACGATGATCGCCAGCGCCTCGCCGACATGCCGCGCCTTGTCATGCGCCAGCAAAGGCTCCTGCGGGTTGAGGAATTTGTGCTGGATCTGCGTCGTCCATTTCGGCGGCAGCGAAATCTGCCCTTCCGGCACCGGCGGCAACAGCGCCAGCAAATCGGCGCCGTTAAGCGCATCGACTACGCCGGGCGCCGCTCTGGCGCGCGATATATCGACGTTCCGGATGCGGGCATGCGCCAGCGGGCTGCGTACCAGCACCGCGTGCAGCATCCCCGGCGGCATCAGGTCGGCGACGAATTGGCCCCGGCCGGTTAACAGCCGCCGGTCTTCGCGCCGCTTGATCGAACGGCCGACCCACGGCCCGAAATCCGGCGACCCGATATCGTTCATGCACCAACCCCCTCGATGACCCGCCGGACATCGCCATGCACATCGCTTGCCGGGTTGGCGAGCGCCGACATGATCGTATAGTGATCAAGGCCAGGATAGATTTTCGCCACCTTGCCGACACGCTCGGCATAGGCGCGTGACTGCCAAATGAACCCGTCGCTTTCGGCACCGCCGACAGCGATGAAATCGGGTGAGCGGTCGGGGCGCGGATGGTGCATCGGGCTCAGTGCGCGTGCCCGTGTCTCGTCGAGCGTGAGCTGGACGTTGACGTTGGTCTTGAGCAGCGGCACCAGATCGAACACGCCTGAGAGCGCGATCCCCGCGGCGATCGGCAGACGCAGTTCGGCGGCGAGCGCCATCGCGGTCAACTGCCCGCCGGCGGAGTGCCCGCCGACGATCAACCGCCGCCGGTCGAAGGACAATGCCTGGTTCTCGTGGATCCACCTTATCGCGCGCTGGGTTTGCGCGACGATCGTCTCGACCGTGACCTTTGGCGTCAGGTCGTAGTTGATCAGCGTCACCGCGATCCCGGCAGCGACAAAGGGCGGCGCGATAAACGAAAAGTCGCTTTTGTCGAGCGCTCGCCAATAGCCGCCATGGATGAACAAAAACAGCGGTGCGTTTGCGGTCGCGGCGACGAAGAAATCAAGCGTTTCGCCGGGCGCGCCGCCGTAGCGAAGGTCGATTGCGCCGCGCAGCGTCGCACGAGCGGCGGCGCTGTCGGCGGCATAGCGTGCGTAATGCTGAGGGCTTTCGGGGTGCCGCCGCCGGATGTTGTATTCGACCTCGAGCGCTTCGTCGATCATCGGGCTGAATTACCGTGGTGCGTCCTTCGAGGCGAGCTTCGCTCGCACCTCAGGATGAGGCTTTTTCATGATGCCATCCAGCGACTTCCCCTCATCCTCAGGAGCGCCGTCAGGCGCGTCTCGAAGGACGCACTACAACCCAAAGGGCGCCAGCGTCACGCCGAGTTTCGCGAACTGCGCGGTCGCATCAGTTAGAAAACGGCGCAGCATCGGCTCCTCCTCCTCTCTTGTAGCGGCGCCGAGGCCGGCGTACCGGGTGAGGCGATCAGCCTCGGTGATGTCGCGGGCGGCGTCGGCCAGCCACACGCAGCGGAAACCCCTTAGCTCGACATCGCGAATGACATGCGTGACCTCGTCGGCAATCATCGCGCGGTCGGCGTCGCTCCAGGTCGCGGCGCGGGTTTCGAGATAAAACCAGCCAAACGCCGCGTGTCTTACCTTGTCGCGCGCCAGCCGATCGAGGACCGCGCGCGCAACCGGGTCGCGCGCATTATCGCGGTGCAGCCGGCAGAGCTCGAGGTCAAGCCCGTCGCCAATGCCGATCTGCGCCGCGACATAGGCGTCGAGATTGCGCGCGGCGTCGAGCGCCTGGCGGTGCAGTCCCTGCTCGAACAAGGCTCGATAGGCGGCGTTCTCCGGCTGGGCGATGAACCCGCCGCATAACTCGGCGAAGCGGTGGCAGCATTCGAGGTGCCAAGCCTCTTCGGTGTTGCGCACGGTGAGGAAGTATTTCGGGTCGCTTTCGCGCTCATGTTCCAGGCAGAAGCGGATGATCAGCGCGGGTGTTTCGGGCAGTCCGCCATATTCGGTCCACGCCTTGCGGCTCCACGACAGCCGCGCCGCTGCCAGCGTCTCCGGCGCATAACGCGACGGGCCGAACTGCGCCCAAGGGACGTCGCGCTCGGGGTCCCAGCGCGATTGCTTGGCCTCGTCGTAGAGGTTGCGGATCGTGCGGATCGCCGGTTCGAGATGCAGCGGAAATCGCCGCTCGGTCGGGATTTCCCCGCTGAATACCCGCGCTGCACTTGTTGCCACAGCCGGAACCTAGTTCGTCATGGTCGGGCTTGACCCAGCCATCCACGTGGATCCCCGGGACAAGCCCGGGGATGACCGGGAGTTAGAGGCTCGCATGACCTAAACCAGTCCGTCGAATTTCGGATGCTCGAACAGCGGGATGACGATGCCGAACGGGGCGAGGCGCTCGCGGATGCTTTGCACCGAGGCGACAAAAACCGGCTTCTCCAAATCCTCGACGGTAGCGCCGAGCCCGGCTTCCCAGGTCAGCCGATCGGCCTCGACCTCGTCGCACGTCGCCGGGCTGTCGGGCGCGAGCCAGGCGCTGTGATAGCCGTTCATCTCGACATCGCGGATCATCGTGATCACTGCCTGCTCGCAGACATCGATCTCGGCGCGGCTCATCTGCGGGATACGGTGCTCGAGATAGGCCCAGCCAAAGCCGCAATGCCGCACCTCGTCGCGCATGATGTTGCGCAGCACCTGATTGGCCGCCTTGTTGGGGGTAATCTCGACGAGGTGGCGGAACACGTCGAACGCCACTTCCTCGGCGGCGCAGACCAGCGCGGCGATGATCGCCTCCAGCGGCGTGTCCGGGTCGAGCGCCATCTTGCGCACGCCGTGCGTCGCCACCGATTTCTGGAAATCGACCAGTGCCGGCTGCTGGATATAGCCGCCGAGATGCTCGGCCATCAGGTAACACGCCTCGGCGTGGCGCGATTCTTCCTGGGTGCGGATAGTGAAGAAATAGCGCAGATCGGGCTCCCGCCGCTCCTGGCAGAAGCGAATCAACAGCGCCGGGCTTTCCGAGATCGCGCCATATTCCGACCAGGCACGGCGGCTCCAGTACATCCGCGCGGCGTGGCGGTGCGCCCCGTCGATGTCGAGCCCGTCGAGCGCCGACCAGTCGATGTCGGTGCGCGGGTCCCATTGGTTACGCGTCGCGGCGCGAAACAGGTCGCGGATCTTACGGATTTCAACGCCGAGCTGGAGTGGGAACCGCCGTTCCTCCTGGTCGAGCAGGGTGGGCTTGCGAGCCGAGACGACGGCCGGTGCTTCGGCGAGCGACATTCTTGACCTCCTGTCCAGTAACAAGGAGGCCGCGAGAGCGCCGGGTATTTCAAGCGAATTTTCGGCGGTGCCGTGGTTCGGACCGGTAACGGCGGCAATACGGAATATTACCGCCGCCGTACAAAGAACCGCCGGAACTGTTGGCGAAACCGGGTGCTGTGCTGAAGCGCGGCATCGAGGTCGTCCTTGTCGACGACATAGGCGTCGACCGGCTCGGTGGCGATGACCGTTGCATTGCGCGGCTCGCCGGAGAGCAGCGCCGCCTCGCCAAAGAACTCGGCCGGCCCGAGCCGAGCCACTTCGTGGGCGTGGCGAACCACTTCGACTTCGCCCTCCGAGATGAGGAACAGCTTATCGCCGGCCTCGCCTTCGCGAATGATGATTTCACCGGGTTCGAAATGACGCAAGGTCGCGGTCTCGGCGATGCGCGAGAGTTCGACCGGGTTGAGCGCGCCGAACGGCTCGACGCTCTTTAAGAACTCGGCGACGCGCCTCTCATTGTCGAGCAGCGTGTCGGAGGTGATGCTGCCGTCGACCATGTGGATCAACCGGTCGGCGAGCTCGATGATGCGATGGTCGTGCGTCACCATCAGCACGGCAGTGCCGTTTTCGACGGTCAGCTGCTTGAACAGCGCGACGACATTGCGGGTCGCTTCCTTGTCGAGCGCTGCGGTCGGTTCGTCCGCCAGCACAAGCTTTGGCTTGTTGGCCAGCGCGCGGGCGATCGCCACCCGCTGGCGCTGACCGCCGGACAATGCGCGCGGCTTGTAATCGAGCCGTTCGCCCAACCCAAGCCGGGTCAGCATCTCCCGCGCCGCGTGGCCGATATCGGCCACGGGAAGCGGGCTCAGCTCCAGCGCCATGCGGACGTTTTCGCTCGCCGTCAGCGAGTCGAACAGGTTGTGTGTCTGGAAAATAAAGCCGATGTCGCGCCGCACCGGCACCAATTCCCGCGCCGACAAGCCGGCCAAATCATGTCCCAGCACCTCGACGCGGCCCTGCTGCAGTCTGCGCAGCCCGCCGATAAGGGTCAGCAATGTCGTTTTTCCCGAACCGGACGGCCCGGTCAGCACCGCCAGCTGGCCCGGCGGCAATTCCAGCGAGACGTCGAACAGTGCCTTGAAGCGCGCTGCGCTCTCGCCATAGCTGTAATCGACGCCCTCGGCTCTGACCGCGGGGATCGGCTTGAGCGGCGGGGCGGGCATGTCCATCAAAAAATCTCTGCGGGATCGGCGGCGATGACCCGGCGGACCGCGATCGCGCCGGCGACGAGCGACATGCCAAGCGTGAGCATGAGGCTGATCAGCATCAGTTGCGCCGTCATGTGCAGCGGCAGCAACGCGATCTCGCCGACGATGCGGTAGACCGCGAGGCAGAGCAGCCAGGCCGGCACATAGCCGGCGAGGCCGGTTAGCACCGCCTGGCGCAGCACGCTGCCGATCAGATAGGCGTTCGCATAGCCGATGCCCTTGAGCGTCGCGTATTGCGGCAGCCGGTCGGACAGGTCGGTGTAGATGATCTGGTACGAGATGAGCGTCCCCACCGCAAAGCCGACCAGCGCGCCAAGCCAGAAGATCGGTGCCGCCGAGGACAGTTTCGCCTGGAAGTCGCTTTCGAGTTGGACCAGCTGCGGCTTGGTCATCACCCGCAGCGACGGCGGCAGCGCCGCGGTGAGATGCTGCTGGGCGGCGGCCAAATCCGCGCCCGGTTTCAGATGGATCACCACGGTCTCGACCGGCAGTGCCGCCGCCGACATGCGGAAGAATTTGGCGAAAGTCTTGACGCTGGTGACCAGCGTGCCGTCGCTCATGAAATCGGGGCCGAGCCGGAACGTGCCGACGACGCGGACGGGTTGGCCGTTGAGCTTCGCCGTTGTGATCGGGCGATCCATGCCGAGAAAGCGCCGCGACCTTCTGTCGATCAGCACCGTGTCTTCGGGTTTCAGCAGGGATTGCTGGTCGGCGACACCCGGCAGGGAGAATACCGGCGCCGCGTCGGGATCAAGGGCGAATATCCGAATAAGATGCGGCTTGTCGTCGACCGGGCTGGTCCAGAAGAAATCCTGCCAGTCGGCGTAAAGCGGCGCGACGCTGGCGACGCCGGAAACCTTCCTCACGGCGTTGATCTCGCGGGCCGGAAACGGGTCGCGCGTCCCAAAGCGGTATTTCGATGCGTTGAGAACAAAGAGATCGCCGTCCAGAGCTTGTTCCGCGGCGAGCGAGGCGGTGAAAAACGATCGTTCAAAGCCGAGCTGTACCAGCATCAGCAGCACGGCAAAGGCGATGCCGGCGCTGGCGCGCAGCAGCCGCCATCTGTCGGCGACCAGATTGCGCCAAGCCAATGGCACGCGTCGGCGCGTCGGCTGGAGATGCGCAAGCGCGACCATTTCAGAAAATCTCCGCCGGCGCGGCGCGGCGCAGCGTGCCGACCGACAGCAGCGCCGAACCGATCGACATGACCAGCGCCGCTGCCAAAACCCAGCCCGCATTGGTCGCGCTGAACCCCAAAGGCAGCAGCGTCTCGCTGCGGATCAGCGCATAGACCGCCGCCGCCGCGACGCCGGCCGGCAGAAACGCCGCGACGACAATGAGCGCTGCTTCGATCGCCACGACGGCGGCGAGGCTCGCGTCGCCATAACCGATCGCCTTCAACGTCGCGAATTCGGGAAGGTGACGAGCGATCTGCGTCGCCAGGGTCTGGTACAGCACCATCAGCCCGACGATCAGCGACACCACGAGCCCTGAACCGAAAATCAACCCGACCGAGGTGCGCTTCGTCCAATAGGCATCCTCATGCGCAGCGATCTCGTGGCGCGTGAAGACCTGGACGTCATCGCCGAGCTTCTGCCGCAACGCGTCGGCCACAATGCTTCGATCCGCGCCAGGTGCGAGAGTGATGAGGCCGAGATTGACCGAGCCGTCGCGGCGATGGGTGACCCGAAAGAAATTCGCCTCGTCCATCAGCGCGACGCCGATCCCGAGAAACCCAGTGCCGAGCCGGTAGGTTCCGCCGATCACCATATGCCGGCCATTGATCTCGACCCGTCGGCCGATCGTCAGCGGCCCGAAGATCGGACGCGTCGCGTCATCAACCAGGATCGTGTCGCTTTCGGCGAGCATGTCCCGCTGTGCGTTGATGCCGGGAACGCCGAACGATTGGGCGGTGGGGTCGCAGCCTATGAGAAACACGTCGAGCCGCAAACCGCCGCTCGGGTCATGCCAGGAGCCGCCGGCGAAATAGATCGGCGTCGCTTTGGCGACGCCGGGCACCTTTGCGGCTTCGGTCAGCCGCGCGCGCGGGAACTGCCAGGGCTGTGCCTGAAACTGATAATCGCGCGAGACGATCAGCAGGTCGAACCGCATATGGTCGTAGACGAGCATGCCGCCCTGCGGCACCGCGATGAAAAAGCCGAGCTCGATAAAGACCAGCAGGATGGCGATATATACGCCAGCAAAGGCGAGCGCGGTGCGGCCTTTTTCGTGGATGAGGATGCGCCACGCGAGATGCGCGCTGACCCTGAGGCGCCGCCACGGTGCGGCGCGATGGTGCGGCTGCTCGGCGAAGCCGGCGATCTGCGACACGAGGCGGCGATCTCCTTTCCGAATTCAATCAACGCGGTAAGGCCGCCTTAATTCCCGCCGCCGCGAGGTCGCCGTCATGGCATATCCCTTGCTCTACCCGCCGTGACGAGGAGGGCTCGGCATGCTGACGACGGCACAAAAGGCGTTACGCAAATTCTGGTACGCGATCATGCCGCTCGACCACCTAGCAGAAGGGCCGCAGCCCTTTCGGCTGATGGGCGAGGACATTGTCCTCTTTCTCGACGCTGACGGTGCGCCGGTGGCGCTCAAGGACCGCTGCCTGCACCGCACCGCGCGGCTCTCGGCCGGACGCTGCGTCGATGGCGGGATGGAGTGCGGCTATCACGGCTGGCACTACGGCCGCGACGGACGGCTGATCCACATCCCGCAATTTGATGACGCGACACCGGTGCCAAGGCTGTCGGTGCCGGCCTATCGCTGCGCCGCGCGCTATGGCTATGCCTGGGTCGCGCTCGACGAGCCGGTGCAGCCGATTTTTGACATACCCGAGGATGATGCGCCGAGTTTCCGCCGCATCCTTCAATTCTATGACCGGTGGAACACGGCACCGCTACGCTTTATGGAGAATTCATTCGACAACGCGCATTTCGCTTATGTTCACCGCGGCACGTTCGGTGACAATTCGCGGCCGCGTCCAGACCGCTACGAGATCGAGGAAACCGCGTACGGGTTTTATGCCGCCTCGCTGGTCCACATCGTCAATCCGCCGGCCGCCTTTCAGGTTACGGGGACAACCGAGCCGACGACGACGCGCGACATGCGCAATCATTGGTATTTGCCGTTCAGCCGCAGGCTCGACATCACCTATCCGAGCGGCCTTCGGCACATCATCATCAATTGCGCGACGCCGATCGATGACGGCCAAATCCAGCTGATGCAACTGCTTTATCGCAACGACCGCGAGGCCGATTGCCCGGCGCAAAAGCTGATCGATTGGGACGCTGGGGTGATCGCCGAAGACCGCGCGATCCTCGAAGCGACCGACCCCGACGCGCCGCTCGATCTCGCGCGCCATGCGGAGGCGCAGATGCCTTCCGACCGTCCCGGCCAAATCATGCGCCGCCGGCTGCTCGACTATCTGCGTTCGCAGGGCGAGGAAGAGGTGACGCGGGCGTACGCTTGATTCGCCGGTAGCAAAAGCGTGGTTGCGGCGGCCGGCCAAAACGTTAGCCTGTCGTCGCAATTGTTCGAGTATGAGCCGTGACCAAGCTTCTTGATCAGGCGGTTGAAGTTGCGCGATCTCTATCGGACGAAGCGCAGAGCGATATCGCGCGGATCATTCTTGAGCTGAGCGGGGCCCAGGATGAAGCACCGGCGCCATTGACGGCGGAAGAGCAAGCCGCAATCGCGATCTCGAAGGCGGCGGCGGCTCGCGATGAATTTGCGACGGACGATGATGTGCGGGCAATCTGGGCCAAGCACGGTCTGTGAGACTTCGCTATACCATCCCGGCACTCGCCGATCTCAGTGCCATCCTCGATTACATAGCGGCCAACTCACCGCAGGGTGCCCGCCGTGTCCAGGCTCGGTTGCAGCGGCTGATCAATCTTTTGCCGGCCCATCCTCATATCGGCCGGCGCACGAACGATCCCAATATTCGTCGGCTGGTGATAACGCCGTACCCCTATCTCGTCTTTTATGAAGTTGGGGATGAGGGAAATTGTCATCCACGCCGTTCGGCATGCCGCGCGCGAGCCGTCGGGCATGCCGGGTTCCTCTTGAGGGTTCATGACCCGTCAGCGGCGAGCGGTGGGGCGGGCGAGTACATCGTCGTGGCGGCGGGGTCGATTTCCGGCTCCTTGAAAGCGCGCAGGCTCGGCAGCAGTTCGGCTTCCTGATCGAGCAGGAAACTCTTGGTGATGCCGCCCACCACACGCGGCACGCCAAAACGATGCCCGGTGATCGAACTGGCGACCGGTCCCATGCTGACAAAACCCGAGAAGTTGAAGGCGAAGATCCGTGCCAGCCACGGCGCTGTGCCGGGCCGCTTTTCGAGGAATTCGAAATGGTGGCCGAGATAGGGCAGCTTGCCCATTTCCGGGTGGGCCTCTTCGGGAGGCGGGGCGTAGCGGTCCGACCACAGCGCGATGTCGTCGACGATGCCCTGCAACTCCGGCCGCTGTTCGAGGCCGTTGCGCACGCCCGTGGCGCAGATCACGTGGTCAAAGGTGAAACATGCATGCGGGGTTCCAACCCCGATTGCCGCGCCATTCCAGACGACCTTCGTCCACGCGCTGTCACCATGCGCGCGCAGCCGCGGTTCGGCGCGGGCGCGGTCATAGGTGTGGCGCGGCGGCGGCTGGTCATCGAGGTCGAAATGCCGGCCGATATTCCACCGGGTGCGGTTGTCGAGGTCGCGGTAATGCATCAGAAAACCCGACCATTCGAGCCAGCGATGCGGGTTGACGACCGGCAGAAGCTTGCGGCGAAAGCAGAGATCGACCGACGCGGCACCCTCGGCGAGCGCGGCCAGCCCGGCGTCGAACGCCGAGCCGCCATGGCCCAGCACGCCGATCCGCTTGCCGGCGAGCGCGGCGAAATCGATCGGCGCATTGGAATGCGTGTAAACATGCGGCGGCAGCGCCCGTTCGATGATCTCCGGCACCGCCCATTTGCCGCCCGCGTCATGCCCGGTGCAGACGACGACGCAACGCGCGAGCAACGGCCCGTCGCTGGTCGAGACCTGCAGCAGCCTGCCGTCCGGCGCGATGCCGGTGACCTCGGTTTCGTTCTTGATATCGAGATCGGCGATCGACCGATACCAACGCAGATAACGCATCCAGTCGCGCCGCGGGATCCAGGTGATTTGCTCCCAGGCCTCGGCACCATAGATAGCCTCGAACCACGCGCGGGCCGAAAGGCTCGGAATGCCCAGTTCAATGCCGACCAACGTCTTTGGTGTCCGCAGTGTCACCATCCGCGCGAAGGTGTCCCAAGGACCCTCATAGCCGGCGGGGTTGTGGTCGAGCAGCACGACATTGCGGACGCCCTCGCGCTTCAGCGCGAGGCCCACCGCCAGCCCGGCCTGCCCGGCGCCGATGATGACGACATCGCGGACATCGCGTCCCGCGGCTTCGGGCAATGGCTTTACCCATTCGGCAGCGGGATGGGCCAGGATGGCGAGATCGCGGCGCGCCTGCGCGGTGAGCGCGGCCAAGGCCGTCTCCGCTCTGGGCAGCGGCCGCAGCGACGTATGAATGTCCGGCATGGGCTCGTCAGTGGAAGATCGGGATCGGGATCGGCACGTCCTCGGGGCTGCGCCAGGCTTCAGGCGCGGTCGGATCGCGCCGCGCCGCGACAAACAGCGTCGCCGCCTGCAGCGATTCGCTGCGGCCGATGGCGCGGAACGCCGCGAGCCGCAGCGCCGGCGGAAGAAACGCCAGTTGGCCGTACCAATAAGAGACGCGCTGCACCCATTCGGCAAAGCGGCGCTCGCGGCGCTGCCAGTCGGCGATGCCGGTGGCGATATTGTCGGCGCGATCGATCGCCTCGGCCAGCACATAGCCCGACATCATCGCGCTGCAGCCGCCTTGCCCGAGAAACGGCGGCTGCGCGCTCGCCGAGTCGCCGACCAGCGCGACGCACCCCTTGGCCCAGTCGCGGGTGCGGATCAACTCGAGCCAGTCGCCGCGCCCGTCATCGGGAATGCGCTCGATGATCCAAGAGAGATGGGGGAACAGATCGCGCCAGAAGTCGCGGTCGATCGGCAGCCGGTTGCCGCGCGCATCACCCTTGAGCGAGGTCAGTTGCACATAGGCGAGGTCTTCGCTGCATGGCGCGTAAAGCAGCCGGCGCCCGCCGTTCCAGTTTTCGCAATGGGTGCGGCCGATATCACTTTTGAGTTCACCCGGCTCGCGGCGGATCATCGCGCGATAGGCAAATTGCCCGACCTCCCGCCGCCAGCGCAGCAAGCCGAGGGAGTCGCGGACCGGCGAGTTGATCCCGTCAGCGGCGATGACGAGATCGGCCCGCGCCTGGTTGCCATCGGCGAAATAAAGCTGCCCCTCCGGATCGGCCGCCACCGCGCGCGAGCCGAACGCGACCGTGCCGCCGGCGGCGATCAGCGCATCGTACAGCGCGGTCAGCAATGCCTCGCGTGGCGGCACATAGAGCCGGAAATCCGGCATCAGCTTGCTTTTGGCGAAGACCTGGCCGCAATCGCGCTTTTCGTGCCGCCAAGCTGGCAGCGCGCCCCAGGTCACCGCGTGCAGTACGGCAAGCGCATCAAGGACTCGCAGCCCATTTTCCCAGATATAGATGCCGGCGCCGAGGATGCGCAGGTCGTCGTCCTGTTCGTGGACACGGACCTGCCATCCCTTGCGGGCGAAGGCCAACCCGGTCGCGAGCCCGGCGATGCCGCCGCCGGCGATCTCGACGGTGCCGATCATGTCGTGCCCGTCATGTCGCGAACCGCGCCGGTGCGGCGAGCCGGCAGGTCGTGTAGTCAGCGGTGTTGGTATCGGTAAGTTCGAGATTGTAGAAGTCGCGCTGGCCTTCGGTGAAATACGGGCCGGCGTGCCAAGTGCCCCGATTGAGGGCGATAAAGCATTTGGGCGGAACGCGAAAGGCGCGGATATCGCCCGGCATCGGCTCCTTGATCGCGGCCGGCGCCACGGCGATGTACCACGGCAGCCCGTCGATCGCGCCCAGGCATTGCGTCACCCGGTCGTGCCGCGCCAACTGCTCGAAGGTGAGCCCGGCACGTCCCTCCAGACGCATGATGTAAAAGCGCGGCTTGCCCTGCGACAGGTCGAGCGGCACGTCGCCCGCGCCATGGGCACCGTCGCCGAGCGGCGCGCCAATCGTTCCGAAGGGGGCGAACGCCACCGCCGTCAAATCCGTGACCGTGAGCGTGTCCATCTCGGCTTCCTCCCGCATCCAGGGGTTTCCACGAGAAGCCAGCTTAACCGTCGCACGAACCGTGCCAATGCCGCCTGTTCGCGCAGCCGTTGCAAAGTCGATGACAATTAAGAACCGACGCGTTATTGGCACCTGTCTTGCGGAGCCTCGGCTCGGATCGGGTTTTTCCAGAGGCGGAAGCCATGCAGGTCGGCGTCTTTATTCCCATCGGCAATAATGGCTGGCTGATCTCGACTACCTCGCCGCAATACAAGCCGACCTTCGATCTCAACCGCGAGGTCGTGCAAAAAGCCGAGCGCTACGGCTTTGATTTCGCGCTGTCGATGATCAAGCTGCACGGGTTTGGCGGCCCGTCGGGGTTTTGGGACTACAATCTCGAATCCTTCACGCTGATGGCCGGCCTCGCCTCGGTGACGAGCCGCATCCAGCTTTTTGCGACCTGCGCGGTGCTGACCATGCCGCCGCCTTTCGCGGCGCGGATGGCTGTGACGATCGACTCGATCTCAAAGGGCCGCTTCGGCGTCAACATCATCTCCGGCTGGCAGCGCCGGGAATACACGCAGATGGGCATCTGGCCCGGCGCCGAGCATTACCGCCGCCGCTACGACTATTGTGCTGAATACGTCACCGTCATGCGCGAGCTATGGGCAAACGGCCGCTCCGACTTCAGAGGCGATTTCTTTCAGATGGACGATTGCCGCTGTCTGCCGATGCCGGCCGCGCCGATCCCGATCATCTGCGCCGGCCAGAGCGACGCCGGGACGCGCTTTGCGTCCACCTATTGCGAGTATAATTTCTGCACCGGTGGTGGGATCAACCAGCCGCGCGCGGTCGAGCCGAGCGTCACGCGCCTTGTCGCCGCCAACACCGAAACGGGCAATGATTGCGGCGCGCTGATTCTGCAGATGGTGATCGCGGACGAGACTGACGCGGCGGCGATGGCGAAATGGGAGCATTACAAGGCCGGGACCGACATCGAAGCGCTCGCCTATCGCGACGCGCAGGCCTATGACGACCCGAACCTCGACCCGTACTCGACCAAGAACCGCCGCCGCACGATGGGGATCGAGCATCTGCCGACCAACCAGGGCGTGTTTGTCGGCTCCTATGCGGCGGTCGCGCAAATGCTCGACGAGATGGCGACGGTGCCGGGCGTGCGGGGTGTGATGCTTACCTTTGACGATTTTGTCATCGGCATGGAGCAGTTCGGTCAACGCATCCAGCCGCTGATGAAATCCCGCGCCACTGCGCTCGCCGCTTAAAAGTCTTTTTATCGTCATTCTCGCGAAAGCGGGAATCCATGAACGCGGAATTTGTAGATCAGGGCGTCGCTGCAGCCATCCCGGAAAAGTCCGTGTGCATGGGTTTCGGCTCTCCGCTTCGCGTCGGCCGTAATGACGATGGGGTCGCAACTCAATTCACCAATATGATTTTTCCAATGTGCTGGCTCGATTCCATCAGCGCATGCGCCTGCGCTGCCTCAGCGAGTGGGAATGTTTTGTAGGTGCAGGTGCGCAGTTTCCCCTGATCCCAGAGCGGCCAGACCTTCTCCTTCAGCGCCGTGACGATCTGCGCTTTCTGTTCGATCGAGCGCGAGCGCAGCGTCGAGCCGGTGACGGTCAGGTGCTTGCGCTGGATGATCCCGAAATCGGCGTCCTTGACCTTGGTGCCGCCCATCAGCGCGACAAAGCACAGCCGCCCTTCCCGCGCCAGCAGGTCGAGTTCGCGCGAGATGTAGTCGCCGCCAACCATGTCGAAGATCGCATCAACCCCGCGTCCGTCGGTGAATTTCTTGCCGATTTCGACAAAATCCTCGGTCTTGTAGTTGATCGCGACATCGGCGCCGAAGTCGCGACATGCCTGACACTTCTCTTCGGAGCCCGCGGTCGCCAACACCTTTGCGCCAAACGTCTTGGCGAGTTGCAACGCGGTGATGCCGATGCCGCTCGACCCACCCTGCTGCAAAAACACCTCACCGGCCTTGAGGTGGATGCGGTCGAAGACATTGGTCCAGACGGTGCAGAAGGTCTCCATCAGCCCGCCGGCATCGATGAGGCCGACATTCTTCGGCACCGGCAAACACTGCACCGCCGGCACCGCGCAGTATTCGCCATACCCGTCAGCCACCAGCAGCGCACAGACCTCCTCCCCGGTAATGAACCCGCTTACGCCCTCGCCGAGCTTGACGATCGTGCCCGAACATTCGAGGCCGGGAATGTCGCTTGCCCCCGGCGGCATCGGATAGCGCCCCATGCGCTGCAGGCAATCGGCACGGTTGATCCCCGCCGCCGCGATGCGGATCAGCACCTCGCCCGCTTTTGGCTCGGGCACGGGTCGCGTCGTTGGCACCAGCACCTCGGGCCCACCGGGCTTGCTGATTTCGATCACGGTCTGGGTCGCGGGGATGTTGGCGAGCATTCTGAGCCTCTGACTGAGTTCGTCATTGCGAGTCTAGCGAAGAAATCTCGTTTTCCTCGTGACTTCAATTACTTAGTCTCCAATTCTACTATCGTTCCACCCTGAATTCCATCTTCCGAAAGATGTTAGACGGTGAAAATTCGTGCCTAGTAATAGACAGCTTACCAGATATTGGGCGGCGCACCGCGCGGGCTGAATGCTATCCCCTCGGCGACCACCGAGCGGGTTTCCTTGCGGAATTTGAGGCTGCTGACCACGCTCGTCCTGGTCCGGCTCTGCGTATAGAGTCGGATGCGGGCAAGCGACGAGCCCGCGCCACTGCCGGGCGGCAACGGCAGGCTGAGCAATGTCGAGCCAACATCAAACCCGATCTGGTTGTTCATGCTGAGCGGCCCCGAATAGATGATCGTGGCCTTCGCATGGCCACCCGCTGCGATCGCGGCGGCGCTGAGCGCAGTCAGCGACGCCAGGCGCTGCGCCCGCACCCCACCGCTCCGCCCGCCCCGTGAGATGCGCTCGCAGGCCCGGCGAGAGGACTTTGGCCGGATATGCTGATCCCCTTCAAGCGCCCGGGATCTTCTCCAAGACCTCGGTGACGTCCTCGCGGATCCCCTAGAAGCGGATGCCGTTGCAGACACGCAAGTCGGAGGCTGAGAGAGCGCTGCCGGTTTCGCCGCCCGCGACAGCCCGGCGCTGGTCGTTAACGGTACAATTGATGCATAAGCTGATTTTCGTATAAAGAGATGATCACAGTAAGAGTGTCGTAAGGCTCAGGGGAGGTCCGCGATGACAGAAAATTCGACCAAGGACGATCCGGTTTGCGCCGGCGCGATCAACAGGCGGCGCATGCTGCGGCTGGGGACCGCGGGCGGTGCAGCCGCGTTTGGGACATTGCTGGCACCCACCCCGCTGCGCTATGCGCTCGCGGCGTCCGTCCCTTACAAGATTGGCAGCATCCAACCGTTGTCGGGTGGCGCCGCGGCCGTCGGCAAGACGGCGCTGGTAGGACTGCAGGTGGCGATTGCCCGTATCAACAAGGACGGCGGCATTCTCGGCCGCGAGGTCAAACTGATCGCCGAGGACGACGAGTCAAAACCCGATGTCGGCCGCCGCAAGACAGAGAAGTTGCTGGTCGAGGACGAGGTCGACGCCAATGTCGGGGGCGTCTTGTCGAACATCTGCCTCGCATGCATGCCGCTCTACCAGCAACACAAGATCATCAACATGATCAGCGTGTGCCTCGACACGACAATCACGACCAGCAAGTGTAACCGCTACAGTTTCCGCCCCTATGATTTCGCGCCGGCGCAGGCCAAAGCCTTTGGGCCCTATCTGGTCAACAAGCTGGGGAAGAAGTGGCACATCGCCTACGCCGATTACGCCTGGGGCCAGTCGACACGGGACGCTTATGCCGAGGGTATTAAAGCGCAAGGCGGTGAAGTCGTCAGCACCACCGGCATCCCGCTCAACACTGCCGACATGACGCCATTCCTGACGAAGATCGACGGGGCCTTCGATGGCGTCGTGGTCATCTTCTTCGGCAAGGACGCGATTAACTTCATCAGCCAAAGCTATGACCTCGGTTTGATGAAGAAGTACAAATTCGCCGGCGACGGCGCGGTCGCGGTGCCTTCAAGCCTGCCGGCGCTCGGCAACAAGGTCGACGGGTATATCGGCATCGACCGCTACATCCCGGTGATCCAAGGTCCGCTCGATACACCGTACAACAAGCAGTTCCATGCCGAGACGCTGGCGCCGTTGAAGGAGGTGGCGCCCACCAACCCGCTGCCCGATCGCTACGTGCAATCGAACTTCGAGGCGATGAACTGCCTTAAGATCGGCATCGAAAAGTCCAAGTTCCAAGGCCGGGCCGATACGATGAAGCTGATCGAGGCGCTCGAAGGCCTCGAAATGAAGGAAAGCTACGACTTTCCCCAGGGCGAAAAGACGCTGCGCAAGGAGGACCATCAGGCCTTCTGCCGCGAATTCATCTACGAGGTCGGCGGCGGCAGCTACACTATCAAGGATGTGGTGCCGAAGGATAAGACCATCGTGCCGCCGGCCTGCCATTTCACCGCCGCGTAGTGACCGCCGATCCGTTGCTGGCCGCCTCGCCCCCGGAGGAAACCTCCGGGGGCGAGGCGCCCGTCGCATTGTTGCGAACCGAAGCGCTGACGATCCGCTTTGGCGGTCTGACCGCGCTCAACCAGGTTGACTTCGCGGTGGCGCCCGGCGAAGTGCGCGCGATCATCGGTCCGAACGGCGCCGGCAAGAGCACGTTCTTCAACTGCCTGACCGGCGTGCTGCGGCCCACATCGGGGACGATCCGACTCGACGGAGAGGATATCACCGGCCTGCCGCCCAATCGCATTTCGCAAAAGGGCATCGCCCGCTCGTACCAGATCACCAACATTCTGCCGAACGCGACAACACTGGAGAACGTCCGCATTGCCGCTCAGTCGCGCCGGCACGGCTGGAGCCTGCTGAGCCATTACCGTTCATACCGCGACATCATCGAAAAGGCCGAGATCGCGCTCGACGCGGTCGGGTTGCTCAATAAAGCGGCGGAGCCGGCGGCTAATCTGTCGCATGGCGAGCAGCGCACGCTCGAAATCGCCATCGCACTGGCCACCGAGCCGCGCGTGCTCTGCCTCGACGAGCCGACAGCTGGAATGAGCGCCGCCGAAACCCATGACACGATGCAGCTAGTGCGCCGTATTGCTGCAAATTTGACGATCCTCATCGTCGAGCACGACATGCAGGTGGTCATGGAGCTCGCCGATCGGATCACCGTGTTTCATTACGGCGAAATACTCGCCGAGGGGACGCCGGCGCAAATCCAGCAAGACCCGCGGGTCCTTGAGGTCTATCTCAAGACATGAACGCAATCGCCGACGAAGTCCCGGCTACCGTGGCGGTGGCGCAACTCGCGGCGCCGCTGCTCAAGCTCGACGGGGTCCACACCTATTACGGCAAGAGTCACATTCTTCACGGCGTCTCGTTGCAGGTGGGGCACGGCGAGGTGGTCGGTCTGCTGGGACGCAATGGGGTCGGCAAGAGCACGACAATGAAGGCGATCACCGGGATCGTTCATCCCAGCGCGGGCGACGTGCTGTTCGACGGCCAATCGATCGGGCATTTACCGTCGCATCGCATCGCCCGGCTCGGTATCGGCTATGTGCCGGAGGATCGGCGCATCTTTCCGCTGCTGACCGTGGTGGAAAACCTCCGCGTCGGTCTCGACCGGCATGGCGTCACGAAGGCGCGCAAAGCCGAGCTCATGGATAAGGTCTATACCTACTTCCCGCGGCTCGCCGAACGGCGGAGCCAAAGCGGCGGCACCCTGTCGGGCGGCGAGCAGCAGATGCTGGCGATCGCCCGCGCGATGATGCTCGAGCCAAAAATCATTTTGCTCGACGAGCCCACCGAAGGTCTGATGCCGCGCATGGTTTCGCAGATCCGCGAAATCATCGACGTGCTGCACCGCGAGGCGGTGGCGGTGTTGCTGGTGGAGCAGAACGTGCCGCTGACCCTTGATGCCTGCACGCGAATTTATTTCATCGAAAAGGGTGAGGTTCGGCATCACGCCCTGGCCTCGGACCTGCAAGTAAACGACCCCGTAATTCATCAATACCTTGGCGTGTGAGATGGGTGTTCCGCTCGACCAGATCCTCATCCAGACCATCAATGGCGTTGTCACCGGGATGATCCTGGCGCTGGTCGCCTCGGGCCTGACGCTGATCTTCGGCATCATGGACGTGGTCAATTTCGCGCATGGCGAATTGTTCATGCTCGGCGCCTATGTCGGCGTGCTGACTTTGGCGGTGACAGGCAATTTTTGGCTTGCCTTGATCGCGGCCAGTCTGTTGATCGCGCTCCTCGGCGCGGCGATCTACCTCGTGACCTTGCGCCCGTTGATCGGGCGAGACTCGCTCACCACGATTCTCGCGACATTTGGTGTCTCACTGGTGCTGCAAAACTACGCGCTGTGGCAATTCGGCCCGGTGTCGCGCAAGATCAGCGAGCCGATCGTTGGCCATTTCACTCTGTTCTATCTCGATTATCCCTGGTACCGCGTGGTCATCGCGTTGCTTTCCGGGGCGATCATCGGCGGGTTTTGGCTGTTTCTCAAATACGGCACAGTGGGGATCTGGATCCGCGCGACCACTCAGGATCGCGTCATGGCGCAGGCGATGGGCATCCCGGTGCCATGGGTGCTGACCATCGTCTTCGGAATCGGTTCAGCCATGGCCGCGATCAGCGGCGTGCTGTTCGGCCCGTTCGGCGGCGTTGATCCGACGATGGGCCTCAACTGGATTTTGCGTGCCTTTATTGTCGTTGTGGTGGGCGGGATGGGCAGCCTCGGGGGGTCGATCGCCGCGGCGATCCTCATCAGCCTGCTCGAAGCCTATGCCTCGCTCTGGGTCAGCCCGTCGCAGGCGGTCATCGTCTCGTTTGTCGTGCTGATCGTGACGCTGTTGTTCCGGCCTACCGGCCTTTTTGTCGCGACGCCGAAATGACCCGACGTCACGGTGTTTTGTTCTGGGCCGGCTTTGCGATTGTGGTCGCCCTGCTGTTTGTCGCGCCATTGGTGCTGCCGCCGTTCTGGCGTCGCTTTGTCACCGAGATCCTGATCTGGGGCTTGTTGGCGATGTCGTCCGACATTCTGATTGGCTATACGGGCATGATATCGTTTGGGCATTCAGCGTTTTTCGGTGTCGGTATGTACGGCGCCGCGGCGGCGCTGTTGACTTCCAACCCGCCCAACCTATGGCTGGCGCTCGCCTACGGGCTGATCCTCGCGGCTCTCGTCGCCGCGTTTGTCGCCTATTTCGCCACCCGCTTGCGCGATATTTATTTCGCGATCACGACGCTGATCTTCTCGCAGATTTTCTATGTTATCATCTTTACCTCGACCGCGTGGACGGGCGGCGAGAACGGCCTCACCTTCGATCAGCCGAAGTTGGGATTCGGCGAAACGCTCTCGGTCTATTTCACCCCGACGACGCTGCATTGGTTTGTGCTGTTTGTCGTCGTTGCCTCGTATCTGCTGCTGCGCCGCATTACCCAATCGCCGTTTGGCATGGTGCTGCAATCGATCCGCGAGAACGAGCCGCGCACAAGAGCAATCGGCTATCCAGTCGAGCGCTACAAGATCGTCGCGGTGATGTTGTCGGGTCTGTTCGCCGGGCTCGCCGGTGTGCTCTATGCGATTCAGAACCAGTTCGCCGCGCCCGATTTCGTGTTCTTTCTCGTGTCGGGCGAAACGGTCATCTACAATGTCATCGGCGGCATCGGCACATTGGCCGGGCCAATTGTCGGCGCTGCCTTTTTCCTGCTGTTGCGCGAAGGTTTGTCGCGCTTCCTCACCGAGTATTACCTCATCCCACTCGGGGTCATTTTTATCGCCATGGTGATCCTCCTGCCGCAAGGACTTCTCGGCTTCGCTCGCCGCTGGCTCAATCAATAAGACCGTCGACCTATTTTCGGTAACCGCGCCAGAAACGGCGGAACTTCAGCTCACCGGCCGAGAGCGAGTCGAGAAATTCCGACAGCTGCCGCGATTTCTTGACCGTGTAGAGCGTCAGCAGCACGGTCGGCACGAAGATCACAAAGAACAGCCAGAGCTTAGTCAGCGCGGTTTCGTCGGAGTAGGCGAACAGGTTCATGCCGAGAAAGCCGGTGACGATGGTGCCGATAAGCCCGAAGATCGTCACCACGGTCAGCCGAACGATCGTCTCGTTCTGGCGGCGCATCGCCTCGGTTTCGAGGTATTGGCTCATGTCCTGGACTTCCTGGCGAATGTCGGCGTAGAGCCGGTCGACTCCCAGATGCTGTCGGCACAGCGCGAACAAATCGGCCGTCTCGGTCTGGTCGCTGACCTCGGAAAACCAGTAGCGGTGCGTGAAGCGCAGAAAGGTTTCGAGCGCGTGGCGCGTCGCGCGGCGAAAGGCCTGGACCGCCGCGACATTCCCGATGTCGAGGCGACCCACGGCCTCCGCCAGCCGGTCGGAAAACATCAGCAGCGCCGCGCGATGGAAGTGCGCGATCAGAAAAAGCAGAAAATCCTGATGGCGAAACCGCGCGAGCACGCCGTGTTCGAGATGTGTGAAGAACGGGTTGCCGGCGTCGCCGGCCACAACCAGCGCGCGCCCCGACGACAGGTATCTCGTCCCCGAATTCTCTTCGTCGCGGATTTCGCGGAAGCGCGCCGAGCCCCGTTGCGCCTCGAAATGGGCCGAGCGCTTTTTGGCGCCGCGCCGCTCGGTACCGTCGGTGCGGCCGTTCGCCAGCGCGAGTTGGACGATCTCGTTCGGACCAAGCTTTCCCGGATCATCGAGCGCCAGGAACGCCATCAGCGGCATGCGGTAATATTCGAGCTGACGGTAGCGAAGCGGCCCTTGTGCTTCGGTATGGTCGAGGGCCAGCGGCCGCAGCAAATATTCCCAATGCGAAGCAAGGCAGGGTGCGCGATGCTTCGCGGTGAAGGCGAGGTATTTGTGCCGGTCACCGTAATCGGACGCGGCCAAAACCTCGCCGCCGGCGCCCAGCCATTCGACCCGCCATGGACAATGCCCGGCGGTGTCGTCTTCCTCCCAGAACGAGGGATAGGCGCGGCCGAACTGGAACATGACCTCCTGCGCGGTGCGGAGCGTCATGTTGTCCGCCAGGATTTCCAGCGTGAGGACCGCGATGTCGATGTCAAAAAAGAAATACAGATCGACATGCGCGACATCGAACAGCAACGCCGGGTCGTCACGGCCGAGCTGCACGCGTACCTGCTGAATATCCATCCGGCGGAGCACGCGGATCGGGCTGTCGCCGTAGCCGTGCTTCACCGCCGCGCTGCGCCCCTGTCCGTAAAGAAACCGCTGGACCGCCGGTAAGAAAGCGACGAACTCGTTGTAGTGCCGTTCCTGGAATGCGGCGGGGTCGGCGGTGAATTCATCCGCAACCTCCTGCCACAGCCCGTCAGGCGCGGTGTCGAGCAGGCGCTGGGCATAGTCGGGCACGTCCGCATGCGGCTCCGATGGCGACAGATAGATAGGCCACAGCACGATTTCGCGGAAATGGCGTACGCCGACCTCGCCCGACGCTGATGGCGCGGGCTGTTTCGCCGGTGCCGGTTCGCTGTGCTGGTCCATCGCGCTCCTTGTCGCTTGCTTGTCGTGTCTCTCAATCCGGTCAACGGCGGTTTAGCCGGCGGGCGGCGCCAAGTACACCGTGGGCTTATAGCTCGCGGCTTGCGATGGTTTCATGGCGAACGCCACCAAAACGGGAGGCGGCCCGTCGAGTGGGAAGCTGGCCGGCTCGGCGGCAGATGATATGCTCTGCCGGCGATAGTGGAGGCGATAATATGAGCCCAGCGGATTCCGGACCCGGCGCGATCGAGCGGCCGGCCCTCGCCAACGAAACCGGCGACTACTGGGGCAGCGACGTGATGGCGCTGATGCTGCGCGAAATCGGCCTGCCTTATGTCGCGCTCAATCCCGGCGCATCGTATCGCGGATTGCATGACAGCCTTGTCAATTTGCTCGGCAATACCGAGCCGCAAATGCTGCTCTGCCTGCACGAGGAGCACGCGGTGGCGATCGCGCACGGCTACGCCAAGGTCGCCGGGAAGCCGATGGGCGCGATCGTGCACAGCAATGTCGGGTTGATGCACGCGACGATGGCGATCTTCAATGCCTGGTGCGACCGGGTGCCGGTGATCCTCTTTGGCGCGACTGGCCCCGTCGCCGCGGACAAGCGCCGGCCGTGGATCGACTGGATCCACACCGCCGCCGACCAAGGCGCACTGATCCGCGACTACACGAAATGGGACGACCAGCCCAATTCGGTCGGAGCGGTGCCGGAATCGGTACTTCGTGCCTATAAGATGGCGACGACCGTGCCGCAGGGTCCGGTTTACGTCTGTTTTGATGCCGCTTTGCAGGAGCAGCGGATCGGCGACCTGCCGGCTTTGCCAAAAGCCGAGCGCTTCAAGGCGCCGGCGCCCGCCGCATGCGATGCCGTGGCGTTGGCTGAGGCCGCGACGCTGCTGAACCACGCGCAGCGGCCAGTGATTTTGGTCGGCCGCACCAGCCGTGACGAGGTCGCCTGGGCACGGCGCGTACAGCTTGCCGAGGCGCTCGACGCGACGGTGCTGACCGACCCGAAAACCGGCGCCGGCTTTCCGACCGCGCACCGGCTGCAAGGCCCGCCGGCCGGCAATCAGCCGAGCCCCGAGGCGCTGGCACTGCTGCGGGAGGCCGACGTGATCCTCAGCCTCGACTGGGTCGATCTCGGCGGCGCGCTGAAGGCCGCATATGGCGACGAGGAGGTGAAGGCCAAAGTGATCCTCGCCTCGCTCGATCATCAGCTCCACAACGGCTGGAGCATGGATTACCAAGGCCTGCCGCCGGCCGATATCCACCTTTCGGTCGCGCCCGATGTCGCGGTTGCGGCGCTGCTGCCACTGGTAAAACCGCGGGCGCCGCGCCCGGCAACAGCGCCCAGCGAGCCGACGCTCACTCCGGAGACATCAGCCGCCGTCATTACGCCAGTCTCGCTCGCCGGCGCGCTGCGCGAGGCGATCGGCGGCCGCACGACTTGCCTGATCCGCACGCCGCTTGCTTGGGGCGGCCATGCCTGGGAGACCAACCACCCGCTCGACCTGCTCGGCGGCGATGGCGGCGGCGGGATCGGCGGCGGACCGGGGATGGCAGTCGGCGCCGCATTGGCACTGCGGGGCAGCGGCCGGCTGCCGATCGCGGTGCTGGGCGATGGCGACACGCTGATGGGCATCACCGCGCTGTGGACCGCGGTGCACTACCGCATTCCGGTACTGATCGTCGTCGCCAACAACAACTCGTTCTTCAACGACGAGCTGCACCAGGACCGCATGGCGCGGCAACGTGAGCGGCCGGTGCAAAACCGCTGGATCGGCCAGCGGATCGCTGATCCCGAACCCGATATTGCCACCCTCGCGCGCGGCCAAGGCGCCACCGGTTTTGGGCCGGTGCGCGATCCGGCCGAGCTGGTGCGCACCTTGCGCCAGGCGATCGAAACGGTCGAGGCCGGCGGCGTCGCTCTTGTCGATGTCCGCGTCGAGCCGGGTTACGCGACCAGCATGGGCAGCCACTATTCGCGACGGTGAGAGGCCTTACCATGACCATCGAGGGGGCCTATAGCAGCCTGAGGGTGCTGGATCTGGGGCAGGGGATCGCCGCGCCGTATTGCGCGATGCTGCTGGCGATTCATGGCGCCGACGTGGTCAAGCTGGAGCCGCCGGCCGGCGACTGGTCGCGCGGGCTCGGCAAGCGCTATGGCGACCATACGGCGATGTCGGCGCATTTCAACCGCGGGAAACGGGGTCTGGCGCTCGATCTGCGCGCGCCGGCGGGCCGCGATATCGCGCTCACCTTGGCGAAGCGCGCCGATATCGTCGTCGAGGGGTTCCGCCCCGGGGTCGCGGCGCGGCTTGGCCTCGGCTACAAGGCGCTGGCCGCGCTCAATCCGCGGCTGCTTTACGTCTCAGTCAGCGGGTTCGGCCAGAGGGGACCGCATATTGCTCTGCCCTGTACCGATTCCGTCGCGCAGGCGTTTTCCGGCCTCGCCGCGGTCAATATCGGCAATGACGGCGCGCCGCATCGGGTTGGGGCGATGATCGTCGACGCGCTGACCGGGCTTTACGCGGCGCAGGCGCTGGGCGTCGCGCTCTTCGCCCGCGAGCGCACCAGGAAGGGGGCGCTGCTCGATCTGAGCCTGACACAAAGCGCCGCCGCGATCCTCGGCCACAAACTCGCCGAGCACGTGCTGGAAGAGGGCAATCCGCAGGTCGTCAACGTCCCCTCGGGGGCGCATCGTACCCGGGACGGCTGGGTGATGATTGCGCTGTTGCGCGAAACGGATTTCGTGCGCCTGGTGACGGCGCTCGGCGCGCCAGCGCTGGCAAGCGACCCGCGTTTCGACAGCTTCGCCGCCCGCGCCAAGAACTCGTCGGGAATTTTCGCGGCGCTCGGCGCAATTTTCGCGCGCGAGACGACGGCGCATTGGCTTCGCGTGCTGCGCGACGCGGATGTCCTCTCCGACCGCATCAACGGCTTTGACGATTGGCTCGCCGACCCGCATGTCGTGGCGACGGGCGGCGCAGTCGATATAACACCGGCCGACATGCCGGCCTTCAAGGTGCCGCGCACACCCGGCGTTCCGCCCGAGATCGATACGGTGCTATCGCCGGCGCCGCGGCTTGGGGAGCACGGCCGCACGATCCTCGCCGAGTTGGGCTTCGACGACGCAGCGATGGCCCGGCTCGCGGCTGAAAACGTGGTGGTGCTGCCATGAGCGACGCATTCGATCGGCGGCAGCATCGTTTTCCGGAGGGCAAGTTTTTTGACGATTTGGAGGTCGGCGACAGTTTCTATATTCCGAGCCGCACGGTCAGCGACGCCAATTTTTCGGCATTCCAGACGGTATCGGGTGACAACCATCCGATCCACTACGACATCGAATATTGCCGCGAGCGCGGCCATCCGGGGCTGCTGGCGCACGGTTTCCAGGTGTTGTGCTTTACGGCGGCGGGCGCTGGAACCTTCGCACATGTCATCGGCGACTCGCTGATCGCCTTTATCGAGCAGTCGTCAAAGTTTCTGAAGCCAGTCTATCCCGGTGACACGCTGTATCCTTCGCTGACGATTGCCGCGCTGACGCCGCAGCGCACCACGGGCGTGGTGACGGTCGCCGTGACCGTCCATAACCAGAAGAATGAATTGGTCCTCTCGGGCGAGCAGAAATATCTGCTGAGAAAGCGCGTGGCTTAACCATGCGCAGGCGAGGCATCAAAAGGCCGGAGCAAACCATCGGAAACCTTGGCACATTGACACCGTCATGGAGATCCGGCACCTCGCTTTGTCTCACCGCATCATAGGACGATCCCCGCGATCACGAACAGAAGTATGAACCTTGCCAACCAAGCTCCTACCCAGCCCCGGCCATTGAGCAGCCCGCCCCAATCACAGTCAAAAGCGCGGTTGGAGGCCATGGGTTGGCAGATCGATTTCGATCGTCACGGCATCGCCGACCTGCAGCAGAAGTCGCTGCGTCAGCCCTTGTTCTCCAAAATACGTCCTACTTGACAGGTTGCGGGCGACTCTTCCCTTGATTTCAGTCGCGGATTAGAATCGGGGAGAGCCAAAGCGGCTGATTTGAGGGCACGGTCCTTGACCGCAGACGAAGACGACAGCAACCCTACCCCTGCCGAGGCCGCTTTGGCCGACACGGTGACGGCGGAGAGCGCAACTGACGCGGCCGCTCTTGGGCAGCCGTTGCGCCCGCGCCGCCGCAGGCGACGGCGGCGCAATCCTGCCCGTTTGGCCGCGGCGACAACCGGTTCGACCCCGCCCGAGGGCGAACCTGCGGACGGCGCGACATCGCCTGCGGCGCCAAGTGATGGCGTGACTGTCGAGGCCGCGCCGGCACGCGCGCTCGGCGAAAACACGCTGCGCTTGCGCACACGCCCGCCGCGCCGACGGCCGCCCGGGATACGTCCCGCGAGCGAGGCTGGCGCTGCGGCGCCGCCGGAAACCGCCGGCGAAGACGCCGCCAATTCAAGCGCCGGTGAAAGCGATGTCGCCGGGCCGGCAGCGCCGCGTCTTGGTCCCGACGGCCAACCGCTGCGCCGACGGCGACGCCGGCGTCGGCCGCCACAATTGGGCGGCGCGGGCGAGAAAGCCGCCGGTGAATCTGCTGCCTCCGCCGAAGCGGGCCAGCAAACGGTTACCGATCCCAATCATCCACCTCGCCGGCGCAGCCGCCGCCCGAGGGTCGATCGCGCCGGCGACCGGCCCGCCGCCGAGGGCGATGTCGGCGTTCCGCGCGAGAGACGTTATGATAGTCGAGAAGGCAGCGCGCGCGGACCGCGTAATGGCGACAATCGGGGGAGATCGCCCTCCGGCCAACGCGGCCGGCGCGATGACCGCGACGGGCGTGGCGGTCGTGACGACCGCCCGGCGCGCGTCGAGCGCAAGCTTTACACGCTCGACTCCGTGGTGGATCGCGGCTTCGAGGATGTCGAGGAGGAGTCTGGCACCCGTCGCGTCACCTGGACGATCGTCAAACGCACCATCGCCGACCAGATCACCCGAAAGCCGATGTCACAGAATTACGTGCTGCAGCGCGATGGTGTCGACAGCGAGTTCCCCAGCCTCGGCGCGGCGCGCGACGCGGTCAATAAACGGATCGTTCACCCCGAGAAGCTCACTCTGTCAAAGGCCGAACACGTGGCGCAAAAGAGCGGTCGTTGACGGATCATCGCAGGGTGCCGGCGCATCTGCGCCAACTGGAAAGTGAAGCGATTGGAATATTGCGCGAGGTCGCGGCCGAGTTTCGCAGCCCGGTTCTGCTCTATTCCATCGGCAAGGATTCGAGCGTTCTGCTGCATTTGGCGCTGAAGGCGTTTCATCCGGCAAAACCGCCTTTTCCCCTCCTGCATATCGACACCACCTGGAAATTCCGCGAAATGATCGCGTTTCGCGATGCAACCGCGGCAAGGCTCGGCGTCGAGTTGATCGTCCATACCAACCAGGACGGGCTGGCGCGCGGGATCAACCCTATCTCCTCCGGGTCTGCGCTTCACACGCAAGTGATGAAAACCGAGGCGCTGCGACAGGCGCTCGACCAATTTGGCTTTGACGCGGCGATCGGCGGCGCCCGGCGGGACGAGGAGAAGAGTCGCGCCAAGGAACGGATCTTTTCGTTCCGCGCGGTGGGGCATGCCTGGGACCCGCGCCGCCAGCGGCCGGAGTTGTGGCAACTGTTCAACACTAGGCTGCGCCCGGGCGAATCGATGCGGGTCTTCCCGCTGTCGAACTGGACCGAACTCGACGTCTGGGAATACATCGTCGCCGAGCGCATCGACATCGTACCGCTCTATTTCGCCAAAGAGCGGCCGGTGGTGCGGCGCGGAGGGGCTCTGATCGTCGTCGATGATGATCGTCTGCCCCTCGATCCCGGGGAAATCCCGCAACTGCGGCGCGTCCGCTTCCGAACGCTCGGGTGCTACCCGCTGACCGGTGCGATCGAGTCGGCCGCGACCAGCGTCGACGACATTCTCGCTGAATTGGGAGCTGCTGACCAGTCTGAGCGGCAGGGGCGACTGATCGACGCCGACGAGGATTCGTCGATGGAGCGCAAAAAGCGCGAAGGTTATTTCTGATGGTCGCCGACGTCTTGGCCGCGGCATCACCTGAGACGAGAGCGGCGGACGCCGACAAGGCGCTGTTGCGGTTTCTCACATGCGGATCGGTCGATGACGGCAAATCGACCTTGATCGGCAGGCTGCTTTATGATTCACAGGCGATTCTCGCCGACCAGATGGCCATGCTCGAACGCGAGTCGCGGCGCTTCGGGACCACCGGCGAGGAGATCGACCTCGCGCTGCTGCTCGACGGCCTCGATGACGAGCGGCAGCAGGGCATCACCATCGATGTCGCCTACCGCTTTTTCGCGACACCGCGACGCTCATTTATCGTCGCCGACTCGCCGGGCCACGAGCAGTACACGCGCAATATGGCGACCGGCGCGTCGACCGCCGATCTGGCCCTGTTGCTGGTCGATGCCCGCAAGGGTGTCGTCGCGCAGACTCGGCGGCATTCGCTCATCTGCTCGCTGCTCGGCATCCAGCATGTCGTACTCGCGATCAACAAGCTCGACCTCGTCGAATTCAACGAAGCGGTATTTAGCGCAATTGCAGACGATTATCGCCGTTTTGCCGGCGATTTCGGCTTCGCCACGCTGCAGGCGATCCCGATCTCAGCCCGCTATGGCGACAACGTAGCGAGGCCGTCGCCGCGCACAGCTTGGTACTCCGGCCCCCCGCTCCTCGATTATCTCGAAACTGTCAACGTGAACGGCCGCAATGCCGATGCGGGGTTTCGCTTCCCCGCGCAATGGATCAACCGGCCGAACGCCGATTTCCGCGGTGTCGCCGGCACGGTCGCCGCCGGTTCGATCGCACCCGGTGATCCGATTGTTGTGACCGGCACCGGCGTCACCGCGACCATCAAGGACATCGTCACCTTCGACGGCACGCTCGGCCGCGCAGCGCCCGGCGACGCGGTGACATTGACTTTTACGGATGAAATCGACGTGACGCGCGGCGATCTGCTGACCAGCCCGGACGCACGCGCCACCTTCGCCGATCAGTTCGCCGCACATGTGATCTGGATGAAAGACGAGCCGCTGGTGCCAGGCCGGTCATACTGGCTAAAGCTCGGCGCACAGACCGCGCCCGCAAGCGTCACGGCGATCAAGCACCGCATCGATATCAACACCGGCGCGCATATCGCAGCGCGCGCGCTGGCGCTCAACGAGATCGGTTTCTGCAATCTTTCGGTGGCTCGGCCGATCGCCTTCGACCCCTACAAGGTCAACCGCGACACCGGCGGCTTCATCCTTATCGACCGCGCCAGCAACGACACCGCCGGCGCGGGGATGATCGAGTTTGGCCTGCACCGGGCAACCAACATCCATGTCCAAGCACTCACGGTTGGTCCCGACGATCGAGCCGCGTTGAAGGCGCAGCGGGCGGCGGTGGTGTGGCTCACCGGATTGTCCGGCGCCGGCAAGTCGACGATCGCCAACGGTTTCGAGAAGAAGCTGCTCGGGATGGGTGCACACTCGATGCTGCTCGACGGTGACAATGTCCGCCACGGCCTCAACCGGGACCTCGGCTTCACCGACGCCGATCGGGTCGAAAACATCCGCCGGCTGGGTGAGGTCGCCAAGCTGATGGCGGATGCCGGACTCATCGTCGTCACCGCGTTCATCTCGCCGTTTCGCGCCGACCGACAGATGGCGCGTGAGATCGTGGCGCCGCACCCGTTTATTGAGGTGTTTGTCGACACGCCCCTCGACGAGTGCATCCGGCGCGACCCAAAGGGCCTTTACGCGCGGGCGATGGCTGGGGCGATCCCCAATTTCACCGGGCTGGATTCTCCTTACGAGGCGCCGGAGAACCCCGAGTTGCGGCTCCCGACCGTCGGACAGGAGATCGGTCCGCTCGCGGACACGCTGATCGAAGCGCTGCGCGAAAGGGGCATTGTCGGTTAGGCTCATCGCTGCCTTGCTCAGCTGGAGCCTTTTCCGATGGATATCCCCTTCCTCACCGTCGCCGAGCTTGGCCGCGCATACGAAACGAAGGAACTGTCGCCCGTCGAAGTAACGCGCGCGCTCCTCGACCGCGCCGCGACGCATGACGGAAAGCTCCACAGCTTTATCCGGGTGACCGAAGATGTCGCGCTCGCCGAGGCCAAAGTCGCGGAAGCTGAGATCATGGCCGGAAAGCGGCGTAGGCCGCTGCACGGCATCCCCTACGGCCTCAAGGATGTGATCGAAACCGCCGGCATCACCACGACGGGCCATTCCAAACTGCGCCAGGATTACGTGCCGCGGGAAGATGCCGAGATCGTTCGCCGCCTAAAGGCGGGCGGCGGCGTGCTGCTCGGCAAGCTGGCGACCTGGGAATTCGCCAATGGCGGGCCAAGCTTCGATCTGCCCTGGCCGCCGGCACGCAACCCTTGGGACACGAACCGCTTACCCGGCGGCTCGTCGAGCGGGCCCGGCGCCGCGGTCGCGGCTGGCTTTATGCCGGTGGCGATCGGTACCGATACAGGCGGCTCGGTGCGCGGCCCGGCAGCATTTTGCGGCCTCGCCGGGCTGAAACCGACCTACGGCCGGGTCAGTCGGCGCGGCGTCTTCCCGAACACCTTCACCATGGACCATTGCGGCCCCCTCACCCGCAGCGCCGAAGATATCGCGCTGGTGATGCAGGTCATTGCCGGCCATGACCCGGCCGACCCGAGCACCGAGGATTGTCCGGTTCCCAATTACCGGGCGGCGCTCGATGGCGGAGTCAAAAGGTTGCGGCTCGGCCTTGTCGAAGGGTGGCACGAGGGGCCGGGCGTGCACCCCGACCTTGCGCCCGCCATCGCTGTCGCCGTCGCGGTGCTGCGACAGTTCGGCGCCACGATCGAGCCGGTCAAGCTGTCCAGCCTGCGCGACTACACCGATTGCAAGACGACGATCTCGCTGGTCGAACTCTACACGATCCACGAACCCGATCTGCGTACCCGGCCGCAGGATTTCGGTCGTATCTTGCGCAACCACATTCTGGCGGGTGGGTTGATCCGCGCCGAGGAATACCAAGCGGCGCTGCGCTGGCGCACCGCCCTCGCGAAGGAGCAGATGGCCGTTTTCCAGCGAGTCGACGCGCTGATCACCGCCAGCGCCCGCAGCATCGCCGATATCGCCGACCCGGATCGCATCAGCCACGGCATCGGCCCGAGCATCACCCAGCCGTTCAGTATCAGCGGGGTTCCGGCATTGGCCATCCCCTGCGGCTTTAGCCGCGCCGAGAACATGCCGCTGTCGCTGCAGATCGCCGCCGGTCCGTTCGCGGAAGCAACGGTGCTGCGCATCGCCCATGCGTACCAACAGGCAACCGACTGGCACCGCCGCCATCCGTTGCTCGCCTAGGAGCCGATCATGCCGAACGATCTCAGCCACCTGCCGCCCGCGAGCGCCGACGAAATCCGCCTGCTTGTCAAGCGCGCCGGGCTCGACCTGTCCGAAGAACTGTTGCAGCAATTCATCGTCGCCTGGCCGGAATACGAGGCGATGGTGCGCCGCATTCCGCGCGGCTGGGCGTATACCGACGAGCCGGCGCATATTTTCTGCCCAATCCGGGTCGGAGGAGGTTAAGCATGTTCAAACGCATCGACCATATCGAGATCGTCACCGAAAAGCTCGACGAGACCGTGCGGTTCTACACCGAAATTCTCGGCTTCACTGTGCGCGAGCGCGACCATGTCGGGCTTTCGGGCGCCGGGCAGGGGCTGAACCTCGTCTGTCTTGATCTTGGCGGCACCACGGTCGAGCTCCTCAAATTCGACGGCGTCCCGGTCGCTGCGGAACCCGCAAAAGAGCATCTGGGCTATCGCCTGATGGCGCTCGAAGTCGACGATATGAAGAAAGCCCTGGCCTATCTCCAAACGAAAGGGGTCGAAGCCGTCTGGGGTCCGATGTTCCGCGAAACCTACGCCCGCGCGGAAATCCGCGACCCCAACGGCTACCATATCGAGCTGCGCCATTGGTTCTGACGCTATCCTTGGCGCGGGCCGTGCATGACACTTTCGCGGCACAGCAAGCGCGGGCGCCCAATGGGTGAGTTCGTCCTCGATTCCTATGACCCCAACGGCTTCTATTGCGAGATGCTGCGCTGCCCGGCGACGGGCGAAATCCGCGACCGCCTGGGGCGTATGCCGATGGGCGAATTCAAGCGGCGCGCCGCCGGCGCCGAGGAGGCGTTGTATCGGCTGGGGATCACTTTTACGGTTTACACCGATAGCCAAGCGATCGACCGGATATTGCCATTCGACGCGATCCCGCGGATTTTGCCGGCGACCGAGTGGGACCAGATCGAACGCGGCGTCAAACAGCGCGTCACCGCTATCAACCTGTTGCTCGACGACCTCTATCACGATCAGAAAATCCTTAAGGACAAGCTCGTCCCGGCCGAGCTGATCCTTGGCAACGCCAATTGGCGGCCGCAGATGCGCGGCGTCAAAATCCCGCACAAGGCCTATGTAAATATCTGCGGCACCGACATCATCCGCGACGAAAAAGGAGTCTTCCGCGTTCTCGAAGACAATGCGCGCACACCATCCGGGGTCAGCTATGTCATCGAAAACCGGCACATGATGCTGCGCTCCTTCCCCGATTTGGTGGACGAGATCGGCCTGCGCTCGGTCGAGGATTACGGGATGCGGCTGGTCGGAGCGATGCATGATATCGCCCCGCCTGAAAGGGCCGGCGACCCGGCCATCGTGCTGCTGTCGCCCGGCACCTATAATTCCGCGTATTTCGAGCACGTTTTCCTCGCGCGCGAGATGGGCGTGCCGCTGGTCGAAGGCCGCGACCTCGTTGTCGAGGATGAGCGGGTATGGATGCGCACCACCGGCGGGCTGGCGCGCGTCGATGTCATCTACCGACGGATCAATGACGACTTCCTCGACCCGCAGGCCTTTCGGCCGGACAGCATGCTCGGCGTGCCGGGACTGATGCGAGCCTATTTTGCGGGCAATGTTGCCCTCGCCAACGCCATCGGCACCGGCGTCGCCGACGACAAGGCCGTTTATGCCTATATGCCGCGCATCATCCGCTACTATCTCGACGAGGACGCGATCATCGATAATGTCGAGACCAATATTTGCCGTGAGCCGTCCGCGCTGCGCTACACTCTTGACCACCTCGACGAGCTGGTCGTGAAGCCGGTGGGCGAGGCCGGCGGTTACGGCATCACGATCGGCCCCCGCGCCTCCCGCGCGGAAATCGAGGAGTGCCGCACCAAGCTGCTTGCCGACCCGGCCAATTATATCTCGCAGCCTTGCATCTCGCTGTCGGTGTCGCCGACTCTGATCGATGGGGCGGTCGAGCCGCGCCATGTCGATCTGCGGCCCTTCGCGATCACCGGAAAGGACACCTGGGTGTTGCCCGGCGGCCTCACCCGTGTGGCCTTGCGACGCGGATCGCTGGTCGTCAACTCCTCGCAGGGAGGCGGGTCGAAAGACACGTGGGTGCTTGAGTAATCCGCTCCTCGCGCGGTACGCGGAATGTGTGTTCTGGATGGCACGCTTTGTTGAGCGCGCCGAGAACCTCGCGCGCATCCTTGAGGTGCACGAAACCTACGCCCGTGACAAGCGCGGCGGGCGGGACTGGTACACGATCGTCCAATTGAATGCGGATGAGGAGATTTTCGCGGAAAAATACCAGTCAGTCAGCGCCAAGAATGTTCTGCACTTCTATCTGGCCGATCGGGAGAACCCGACCTCGATCTTTTCCGCGGTAAAAAGCGCGCGCGAGAACGGGCGCGCCTTGCGGCCGTTGATCTCGACCGAGATGTGGGTGCAGCTCAATGTGTTCTACAACCGGCTGGCGGAGATCGGCGATCGCGAGCTGACGCCGGGCGCACTGTCGCCGCTGCTCAACGAGATCAAGCAGGCATGCCAGACCTTTACCGGCATTGCCGAGGGTACGTTCTACCGCGACCAGGCGTCATATTTCTACCGGCTCGGCCGCTATCTGGAACGCGGGGACCAGACGACCCGGCTGCTCGATTCGAAGTACTACGTATTGATGCACGATACTGATGTGACGAACATGGTGAATACCGGGCAATGGCTCGCGTTACTGCGCGCCGCCTCGGGTTACCACGCGTTTCGTTTGCTGCATCAGAACGACCTTACCCCGTGGCGCATCGCTTCCTTCCTGCTGTTCAATCCAAGCTTTCCGCGCTCGGTCTTTCTCTGCGTGCGCGAGGTCGACAGCGCGCTGACCGCGCTGAAGTCCCGTTACAATTTGCGCGGCGGCAACGATGTCGCCGAAGGACTCGACCAGCTTCGCTCGATTCTCGGCACGCGCTCGATCGACGAAGTCCTAACCGGCGGTCTCCACGAATTTATCGACTTCGTTCAGCGTTATCTGATGGCCATCACCGACCGGCTCGGCGCCGCGTTTTTCGGCCATCCGCCGGTCGAAAGAGCGGCTTGGCAGCATGAGGAATTATGGCCACCCCTCGTCCCGGCTTCGCCTGGCGGCTTGCAAATTCAGTCGCAAGCCTGATCATTCGACCGGATTTCCCCGGGTTGCGGCTTCGATGAAAATCCTGAAGGTTCATCACGTTACGATCTACCGCTACAAGCAGTCGGTCTCGTTTGGCGAGCACCGCATGATGCTGCGTCCACGCGACAGCTACGACCAACGGCTGATCGAAGCGCGGCTGCATATCGACCCCGAGCCGGCCGAGCTTCACTGGATGCACGACCCGTTTGGCAATTGCGTGGCGATCGCGCGCTTTTCGCACCGCGCCGCCGAACTCACCTTCGACAGTACGATCCGCCTCGACCACGAGCCGAACAACCCGCTTGACTTTCAGCTTGACGATTACGCGCTCGACTTTCCGTTTTCCTATAGCGCCGAGGAAACGCCCGACCTGTCGCGCTGCATCGAGCGGCAATATCTCGATCGCGACCGTGAGGTCGATCGCTGGGCACATCAGTTTCTGCGCAAACAGGGCCCGACCGCCACGCGCGAATTGCTGGCGACGATGACCCGGGCGATCCACCAGCGCTTCACCTACGCGGCGCGGACCGAGGCCGGGACGCAGGACCCGGTGGCGACGTTGCGGCTGGGCAGCGGCAGCTGCCGCGACTTCGCGCTGTTGATGATGGAGGCGGTGCGCTCGCTCGGACTCGCCGCGCGTTTTGTCTCCGGTTATCTGGTGCCGTCGGGGCGGGTCGACCAGAAGCGGCTCGGCGGCGAAGCCACCCACGCCTGGTGCGAGGTCTATCTCCCCGGCGCCGGTTGGATCGAATACGACCCGACCAACGGCCTTGTCGGCAATGACGAGTTGATCCGCGTCGCGGTGGTGCGCGACCCGCGCCAAGCGGTACCGATCTCCGGCACCTGGACCGGTTTTCCGTCCGATTTCATCGAGATGACCGTCGATGTCGCGGTGACCCCGGAAGAACGCGACACCGTCGACGAAGCCGAGAGGGTACGGGCTTAGCTCCCTTTCCCCACCCCGGCGAAGGCCGGGGCCCATGCTTCAAACACACGAGCGTCGGCTTGATGGATCCCGGCTTTCGCCGGGATTGGGGCTTCGCCGGCTAACGCCGCCTCAACCCCACTTCGCCTGACCGCCGACCGCGGTGATCGTGATGTGCCCCATCATCGTGTTGGCCTTGGCGCCGTGCCAGTGCCGCTCGCCGGCCTTGATGTGCACGACATCGCCGACTTTGATCTCCTGCGGCGTCCCGCCTTCGACCGCAACCATCCCCTCGCCCGAGGTCACGACCAGGATCTGATCGCAGGTATGGGTGTGCCAGCCGGTGGTGCAACCCTGGCTGAAATTGACGACGCTGCAATTGTAATTCTCAGAATCGCCGGGATCGATAATCGTTTGCCGCGTGCGCTGCACTGGCCCGGTCCAGCCTTCGATCCGGTCCGCGCCTTCCACCGGCAGATCGGGGATATTTTTCAGCGTGACCACCTTCATGGACGACCTCCCATTCGCAGTTGACCGGCTATCCTAGGGTGTGTACTCAAATGAGGGAATGTGATTCATGTGTGGACGGCCCCCGTTGAGCAAGAGGGTTTGCGGCGCTTTGGCGATTGGGTCAGGTACATTCATGTGTCCGGCCTGTTGCACGCGGCGCCAGGCCGCTGGCCATGATGGTGTCGGTGGAGTGGGTCCTCATCAAGCTGCCGCGCTGGATGCGCGTTGAATCACGCAGGTTGTCCGGCTCCCCGGGTTGACCGATCGCATGACGCTCGTCGCTCTCTCCTGCCCAAAGCTGCTTTGACCGCCGGGGTTGATGCCGGTCTTACACGGCAGCGGCGGTGGTTGCGCGGTAATTCTCCTCGCGCGCCATGACGGCCCAGGCGATCCGGGCCATCTTGTTGGCGACGGCGACGGTGACCAGCCTGGCAGGCTTGCGATCGAGCAGGCGGTTTGCCCAGATGCTGATGGTGGTGGCCTTTCGCCGCGTATAGCGCACGACGGCGGTGGCACCGACGACGAGCAGATGCCGCAGGTAGCGGTCGCCCATCTTGGAGATGCCGCCCAGCCGGTCCTTGCCGCCGCTGGAGTTTTGTCGCGGCACCAGCCCGAGCCAGGCGGCGAACTGGCGGCCCGACCGGAACGCCTTGGCATCGAGAACGGTGGCGGCCAGCGCGGTGGCGGTGATGACTCCAATGCCGGGAATGGTCTCAAGCCGTTGGCTGGCGGGATTGCTGCGGTGCCAGGCCAGCAGTTCGGTCTCGATCCGGCGGATTTGCACCGTCAGCGCCTCGATCAGTTGTGCGATGAGAAGCAGGGTTTGTCGCGCCAACTCGGGCAGGACGCCGGCGTCGGCATCGAGCACCGGTAGCAGGTCGCGCCACCGCGCGATGCCCTTGGCTGTATTAGCTCGAACTTAACCTGACAGTCGTTGTTGATTTCCGAAAGGGAGCCGGAGGGCGGGGCGCGGTTCTCACGCCGAGCTGGGACCGCGGCCCCGTCCTCCGGCGGGACGGAGATCACGATATGACCCAAGAGCAAAAGGTTATCCGGGTGAAGGTCGGGCTGCTGGAAATGGTCAAGCAGCTGGGCAACGTCAGCCGGGCGTGCAAGATGATGGGGTACAGCCGCGCAGCTTTTATCGCTTCAAGGAGCTGTACGACAAAGGCGGCGAGCTGGCTCTGCAGGAGATCAGCCGCAAGAAGCCGATCCTGAAGAACCGCACACCGCCGGATATCGAACAGGCGCCAGTCGAGATGGCGATCGAGCAGCCGGCCCGGGGCCAGGTGCGGGTCTCCGAGGCCTTGAAGCGGCGCGGGTTGTCGATTTCGCCGGCCGGCGTGCGCTGCGTCTGGCAGCGTCACGACCTGGCTTCGATGAAGCAGCGGCTCAAAGCGCTCGAAGCCAAGGCGGCGCAGGAAGGCATCCCCGGCCTTCGCCGGAGCAGCCTGATGCCGGTGGCGCAGATCGCCGCACTCGAAAAGGCCAAGGCCGACAAGGAGGCGCACGGCGAGTTCGAGAGCGAGTGTCCGGGCTATTGCGGGGCGCAAGACACGTTCTACCCCGGCACGCTCAAAGGGGTCGGACGGGTCTATTAGCAGACCGTCATCGACACCTATGCCAAGGTGGCCTTCGCCAAGCTGGGAGCCTGTCCTCGGGCGCGGCAAAGCCGCGACCCGGGGGACCGCAAGACTCCGATCACCGCGGCCGAGATCCTCAATGACCGGGTGGTGCCGTTCTATGACGAGCATGGCATCCGGCTATGCCGGGTGTTGACTGACCGCGGCACCGAATTCTGCGGCAGCGAGAGCCACGAATACGAACTCTATCTCGCGGTCGAGGATATCGATCACACCCGCACCAAAGCAAAAAGCCCGCAAACCAACGGTATCTGCGAGCGCTTCCTTCGGACCGTCCTCGACGAGTTTTACCGGGTGGCGTTCCGCAAGAAGATCTATCGAACGATCGACGAGCTGCAGGCCGGCCTCGATCCTTGGATCGTCGAATACAACGAGCAACGGCCCCATCAGGGCCGCTGGTGTTTCGGCAAGACGCCGATGCAGACCTTCCTTGACGCGCTTCCCCTGGCGAAGGAGAAACTCATGGCGGCATCGCCTGCGGCGTCACTCCGCCATCGGCTACATAACCCCCGAACAGGCAGAGGCAAAATCCGCGTAACCCAGTGTCCACTCTTCCGGGGCAAGGTCACTGCCACTCGCGCACCTCCTCGATGACGGCGTCGGTGACCCGGCTGATCAGATCGGGCGAGACCTCGACACCGTACAGCTCCAGCAGGTGGGCCTGGATCTCGCGCACCGACGCGCGTAGAGGCTGATAATCCGATCATCAAAACCCTCAAGCCGGGTTTGCCCTTTGGCGACAATCTGCGGCTCAAACGTGCTGTTGCGGTCGCGCGGCACCGCGATCTCGATCGTCCCCATGGGTGTCGTCGCGCTGGTTGGTGCCCGGCGACCCGCCGGGATGCTACGAATCCGCGTTCCGACGAAATGGCGCGGCACAGGCCAATGCGGCAGCACGGGACGATCTGGGCTGGCAAAGCTCGTCGATGCGCCGGGTGTTAGAGGAACGCAGGGGGCTGCTGCCCGCGGTGCCGAAATGAACTCGCTTCCGCACTCAATTCGGCGCTAACGCGGCGATATCGGCGGCTTGGGTAGGTGCGGCTCAGCAAACGTCGCCGGCGGCAAGCCTGGCTCGGAGGTCCCGAACATACTGCGCTGCCTCGGCGGTCAGCCCATCACACTGATCGATCAGGACGTCGAGCTCTGCTTCCGTCATCTGGTACATGTCGAGGCGCCGGGCCGATTCCCAGACGTTGCCAGCGGCGTTGCTGGCCGGTTCGCTCGCCGGCGTCATGGTTTGTTCCCTCTTTGGAGAAGGGCTCGTCTAACAGGATTTAGCTTAAATACGAAGTAGAAAGATGGTTAACCCTAGTGCAGCGCGCTCGTCGTCGGTGCGGTCGATCGACGCGTTTGACCGAATACACCGCGTTCGTTGCGATCGACCATTTGGTCGAAGCGGCAGAGCGTCCGAGCGCAGCCGACGGCTCCATGTACGGTGGCCGGAAATAAACGCGTTTCAATGCAGCGGCGCAGTCCGCGAACCCTGCAATTCTCTAATCGCTGTCCAAATCCGTGACCACGCTTTCGCCCCGCATGCATCACCGCCGATGAGTATCTCGCTGTGCTGCTTCGCGGCTTCATACTCAGGCCAATTTGAGTGCCGCTCTATTATGAGCCTCGCTCCGCGGTAGACATCGGCGTCGGTTTTTTGATCCACACCGAGTGAGGGCCATCAGCGTGAAGCGGCGATCGCGGTGCCGATGTTCGGGTACAAGAACCATCAACCCCGATGCGCCAGGTCTCCCTTATTTTTAATTAGACCGTTGTCCCATTAACTCTGACGACGGACAGCCAACATGGTAACCCTCGACAACGATCCCGGTACGAGAGGCGCAGCGAAATGAAATTCGGCCTGTTCATCAACAACCAGCAGCCGCGCGAGACCGATCCGGTGCTGAGCTTCCGGCAATGCGTGCAACAGGTGATCGCGGCGCGCGACAGCGGCTTTGATGCCATCGCCTCCGGCCACCATTACGTGTCGCCGCCGTTTATCGCGCTGCAAAACCTCCCGTTTCTGGCGCGGCTCGCCGCCGATTCCGGCGAGATGGACCTGGTGCTGGCGGTGACCTTGCTGGCGCTGCTGAACCCGGTGCAGACCGCCGAGGAAATCGCCACGCTCGATGTGATGTCAGGCGGCCGCGTCGTCTTTGGCGTCGGCATCGGCTATCGCGAGGAGGAGTTCGCGGCATTCGGGCTGCAAGTCTCCGATCGCGTGCCACGCATGCTCGAAGGGCTGCGGCTGATCAAGCGGCTGTGGAGCGAGGATAACATCACGCATCAGGGCCGTTACTTCAATCTGCGCGAGGCGACTTCGACGATCCGCCCGGTGCAAAAGCCGCATCCGCCGATTTGGATCGCCGCCAACGCTGACAAGGCCGTCGAGCGCACCGGGCGACTAGGCTACCCATGGTTTATCAACCCGCACGCCGCGCTGCCGACGATCGAGCGGCAATGGAGCCTCTACAAAGACGCGCTCGCCGTCAACGGGCATGGCGTTTCCGCAGCACGGCCGATGATCCTCGAACTGCATGTCGCGGAGACGCGCGAGGCGGCGTTCGCGACGGCGCAACCCTATCTCGAAGCCAAATATGCGGCCTATGCCGCCTGGGGCCAGGACAAGGCGCTGCCCGGGCAGGAAAGCTTTCGCGTCTCGTTCGCCGATCTGGCCAAGGACCGCTTTATCCTCGGCAACCCCGACGATGTGATCGAACAGCTCGAACACCGCATCGCGAGGCTCGACGCCAACTACTTCATCTTCCGCGCCGGTTGGCCGGGGATGGAGATTTGGAAGGTCTTAAAGGTCATTGAACTGATGGGCTGCAAGGTGTTGCCGCATTTTCACAAGAAATATGGAAAAGGATGAAAACGCTAGGAAAACTGCGGATTTTCCCAGCGTTTGCCAACAGATTGCCAACAAATTTTTTAGCGGCGGAACAGCCCGGCGATTTTTGCCGCCGCCGCGCGCTCGTCGGACTCGCTCGGCTTGGCGTAGACCTTCAGCAAAAGGGCGCCGCCGTCTTTATGGCCTAGTTGGCGCGCGGCGACGTGCGGCGGAACGCCGTGCCTCAGCATCATTGATGCGCACGCGTGACGCATGGAGTGAAACGAACACCGCGGCAACCCCGCCCGTTTGATCAAGGCTGCGAATTGATCGCTCAGGGTGTCCTGCGTGTGCAGCGAGCCGTCGAAGCGATGACAGACCTCGGTATCAGGTTCTTGGCGTTTGCCGAGCCGTAGAAGATGCTCCGCCTGCTTCATCTGCGCGCGACGTAGCTCTTCAACCAGATCGTCACCTAGCATGACCGTTCGCCGCTGGCCATTTTTTGGCGCTTTGTGCTCCCGGCGATCCTTGGTCTGGAAGATTGAGCGCTCGATCCGCATCTCCCCGGCGTCGAGATCGATGTCGCGCCAGGTGAGCCCAAGGATTTCGTTGCGCCGGGCTCCGGTATGAAGGCCGATCAGCACTGGCAAGAACATCTCGGTTTCCCTGGCTGCTTCGAGGAGCTGGCGGGCTTGGCCGTCCTCGAGGATTGTCGTCTCCTCATCGCCGTCGGGCTTCGGTTTGCGCTTTGACAAAGGCTCGGCCGGGGATCCCGGAATGTACTTAAGTTCGACGGCGCGCCGTAGCATGGCTGTGAGGACATTGGCGATTTGGCGAGCGCTGCTGCCTTTCAGGCCCTTTTTCGTCAGACCCGTGTAGAACCGTTGAATATGCGGCTCGCTGAGCTTGGCGAGCCGTACGTCGCCGAATTCTGGCAAGATATGCACCTTCAGCGCCGACTCGCAATTGATCACGCGCCGAGGCGACACCTCTCCCGCGATGATTTCGATCCATTCCTGCGAGAACGTCGAAACGCTGTGCTTGTGCGGGTCATCGGGGTGTTTTCTGGCGTCGACCATCGCCAGCCGCTTGGTCAGTAACGCCTGCGCTTCGCCCTTCCGGGTTGTTCGGATCGTTTCCGACCGCTGCTTTCCCGCGGCGTCGCGATAGATGATTTCAAACGACCCGGGCGATCGCTGGCGGATGTGCCCGCGGCTCATGGCTGCTGCTCCTTAAGCTGATCGCGGAATCCGTCGAAGATGCCGCCGATTTTCATTTCGAGGCGGTCGAGTTCCGCCCTGGTCTTGCACCTCCGATAGCTCAACAGCGCTCGCACAATGCCGATCATGGCGACCTCAAAATCGGCCGAAACCTTGGTTTCTTCCGCGAGCTGCAGGCCGGTGGCGAACATGCGATTGAGCGCCACGGCGTCCGTGAATTTCCCGTGCATGAGCTGGGTCGCGTCGAGGGTGCTGCGGCTGAAGACGTCCTCCAGGTTCTGCGCGCGCATGATCAGCCGCGCAGCTTCGAGGCCGATCGTGGTCTTCCGTTTTTCCGCGTCTTCGCTGAGCTGCCGGTATGTGCGACCAGGGATGGTGATCCCGCCGATCCGCTGGTTCTCGTCGAGGTTCCTCGTCTGCGTCGGGGGGCGACCGGTCCGTTTCTCATATTGGCGGTCTGGCTGATCGGCTGGCATTTTCTCGTCCTATTCGTCCGTTTAAGTTGCGAGTTTATCGTAGGATAGAAAAGTCTTGATGTCGAGTTCATCCTCATTGTAGTTTCCCGTTCATCGTGAAACTCATTGGGGAACTAACGATATGTCGCAGGAAAGTTGTGGCCTTGGTGCGCATGAAACGCGCCGTGCCCGGCGGACTTACAGCGTCGAAGAAGCCGCCGAGATGTTGGGGTTGTCGCGCGACGCGGCGTATCGGGCCTGCCGTAACGGAAAAATCCCGGGCCTGATCGTGATCGGCCGGCGCTACCTGATTTCGAAAGCGGGGTTCGACCAAGCCGTTCCGCCGGACGCCGCCTGATGGCCGGCGATCTCAGGGTGTATCTCTTTGGCGGCGAGGCCGTTCGCGTCGTTGAGCTCGAAGGCGAAACTTCGTTCGTCGGCCGGGATGTCTGCGAGCGGCTCGGTTATGCCGATCCCACGAATGCGATGAAGCAACATTGTAAGGGGGTGGCGAAATACCACCCCCTTCAGACGGCAGGCGGTGTCCAGGAGCTTCGCATCATCTCCCTCGCGGACATGCTGCGCCTCATCGTCAACAGCAAGCTCTCGGCGGCCGTGGAGTTCGAGCGTTGGGTGTTTGAGGACCTCCTGCCGGAGATTCACAGAAAGGGCTACTACGACCCTGACGAAGAACGGCGGGAAGAACGACGTTTACGGCGCACCGGCGGCGTGACCAAAGCGGTAGTGCATAAGGCCGTCCACGAGATTCTGCCTCGTCTCGTCGCGGCCGAAGTCGCCAAGGGCGTAATGATCGCGCAGGCTGGCTGGGTCTACGCGCTCGATTTGGCGATCGAGGCCGGCGCCGTACAACGCAAGCGGCGGGGGCTGGTCAACGCGATCGGCAATCGGCTCGACGCGCGGCTCGATCTCTCCGATCGGCACGTTGACGCTCGGGGAAAACGCATTTTCCGCAAGAATGCGGCGCGTCAGTTCATGGCGGCCGAGGGCGGTCGGATGGTCGCCGAACACAACAATCGTTGGGGCAGTCGCGGACCGCTGTTCGATGATGATGGGGTCGCGTGATGAGCGCGGCCGATCTCGACGCTCTCATTGAGAAATATGCCCATCTTCCGACCTGGGAGATGGTCGAGGCCATCAAGAAGCAGCGACCCACAGTCACGATTCCGGAGATCGTCGCCGCGTGTGATCGCCTTGCCGAGCGCGCAGCACGCGAGGCCGAGGCGCTTTGTTCCTATGCGGCGTCGCGCAGAAAGCACTGATGCCCGGCTGGTTCGCCAAGACCAGTGCGAAGGCGCTCGACGCTGGTCTTCACGCTGCCGATTGGCGCGTGCTGGTCGCCATCGGTTTGCACGCAAATGCGGAGGGTTGGGCTTACCCGAGCCTGTCGACCCTTGCCGACATAGCGCATGTCCTGCGAACCGATATCCCGCGGCACACGCGGAGGCTGGAAGCTGCCGGGTTGATCGAAATTCGACGTCGTCCCGGCTTCGGCAATTGCTACCGCCAGCTCTTCACTGTCAGCACGGGCGCTGACCAAACAGAGTCTGAACAGAATAAAGAACAGAAGGATTCCCCCTGTAGCCCCCCGCAGCTCGATCTGCTCGGCGTCGAAATGGTCGAGCCGACTGGACCCGACCTGACCGAGGCGCAGCCCTCCCACCTCGACGGCGAGGTCATTCCACCAAATCCTGGAGGCAAAAATGGACGGTCACGACGGGCGGGGATTCCGCCCGATTGGCAGCCTGACGCCGCAAACTGTCAGTTCGCCCTCGCGAACGGGCTCAACCCCGATGACGAGCGGGAGGAATTCGTCAGCTTTTGGCGGGGGGACGGCGGTGTCAAAGCCGACTGGCAGGCAACCTTCCGCAACAGTCTCCTCAAGCGCATCGGCGGCGCTGGCGGCGCGCATCGCTGGGGACAGCCCCGAGGAAATCGACCGGGCCATACAAGCTGGGCTGCCGCCATCGCTCGAGCGGTGCCTGTTTGAAAAGCGGCGCACTTGGTTCGACGACTACGGCTATCAATCCGATTTCGACGGGTATGTCTTCACCGGCGAAGCGCCAGCCGGGGACATCGCCCATGCCCTCTCGCTGGTCCAAGCCGCCATGCAGCCGGTCCCGGCCGCCGCGTTGCGCCAACATTTGAACTATCTGAGAGCGGCGACCGGTGGCCGCATGGCCGGCGACCAGACCGACAGCGCGCTCGTCGCAGCGGTTCTCGCGGAAGAACTTCGGACTTGGCCGCACGACGTCGTTCGGGCCGCGATCTACGGATGGGCCAGGCGCGAAAAATGGTTTCCTAGCCTATCCGAGCTGCGCGAGGAGCTGCATCGGCATGGGCGCCGCCGCGCTGCCCTGCTCGATGCGCTGCGGAATCCGCGACGTCCACCTGCAGCGCAACCTCCCCGGCCGCCAGAACAGACCCGCGCCGAAACGGATTTGGTGTCAATCAGCGCGGAATCGTGACCCGGAATCAGCGTGCAATCGTGACCCACACCGGCGGTTGAGTAGCGGTCGTCCCCGGAGTCCATGGAGGGGACC